>Ga0111189_1030_pt1 | contig 12549 bp, 21 predicted proteins | sample DeeMarSWOR324_28_FD_80357 | JGI IMG/M metagenome (GOLD analysis project Ga0111189, IMG submission 80357) | Planctomycetes bacterium SM23_32 | reverse complement strand
AGCCGCGCCAGGACGGCGTGGGTGCGGCGCGTCACCTCGTCGGGCGGCGCCGAGGCATCCACGCGCTCCACCAGGCCGCGCTCCTCGTAGAAGCCGACCAGCGGCCGCGTCTTCTCGTGGTATTCGGCCAGCCTTTGCCGCACGACGTCTTCGGAGCTGTCGCTTCTGGCCTTGAGCGGCGCGCCGCACTTGTCGCAGACGCCCGCCACCTTGGGCGGCATGAACTCGCGGTGGTAGTTCTCGCCGCACTCCGAGCAGACCAGCCGGCCGGTGAGCCGCCGCACGGCGGCCTCGTCGTCCAGCTCGAAGTAGAGCACCGCGTCCAGCTCCTCGTTGCGGAGCCGGAGCATCTGGTCCAGGTCACGCGCCTGCTGCAGCGTGCGCGGGTAGCCGTCCAGTATGTAGTCGTCGGCGCGGGCCACCACCATCTCTTCCACCACGCGCGAGGTCAGCTCGTCGGGCACCAGACGGCCGCCGTCCAGGTAATCGCTCACCGCGCGGCCCAGCTCCGAGCCGCTCGCCGCCGCCTGGCGGAAGATGTCGCCGGTGGAGGCGTGGCACACGCCGAACTCCTGGGCCATGCGCACGGCCTGCGTGCCTTTGCCGGCGCCCGGAGGTCCCAGGAACACGAGCTTCACAGCGCGGCCCTCGCACTCGGAGGCAAGAAGTCGCTCGGCACTCAGCGCCGTCGGCTGCGGCGGCGGCCGCCGGCGCCGGCGGCGAACCCGCTGTAGCGGCGCATCTCAAGGTGGTCGTTGATGCGCCGCACCACGTCCAGGGTGACGCCCACGACGATCAGTATGCTGGTGCCGCCATAGAAGGTGGCCACGCGGCCGACGTTCATGTAATGCCCGATGATCATGGGCATCAGGGCGATGGCCAGCAGGAAGAAGCTGCCGGCCACGGTCACGCGGTTCATGATGCCTTCCAGGTAGTCGGCCGTGCGTTTGCCCGGCCGGATGCCGGGGATGAAGCTGCCGTAGTTCTGCAGGTTCTCGCTCATGTCCCTCGGGTTGAACATCACGGCAGTCCAGAAGTAGCAGAAGAAGAATATCAGCGCCCCGTAGAGCACCGTGTAGGTGACCGTCAGCTGGCCTCCCCTGCCGCTGACGGCGTCGCGGGCCCACTGGAAGAAGCGCAGCCAGAAGCTCTCGCCCCTGCCTTCCAGGGCGTTGATGGCGGCCATGGCGATGATGCCCGGGAACATCAGCAGCGACTGGGCGAAGATGATGGGCATGACGCCGGCCTGGTTGACGCGCAGGGGCAGGTAATGCTTCTGGCCGCCGTAGACCTTGGGACCGCGCACGTGCTTCTGCTGTTGCACGGGGATGCGGCGCTCGCCCCGGGTGATGTAGATGATGGCCACCACCACGGCCACGAACAGCGCCAGCAGCACGATGATCTTCAAGATGGCGGTCTGCTGGCTCTCGGCGGTGGCGATCTGCTGGCGCAGCTCGGTGATGGCGTACGGCATGCGGGCGAGGATGTTGACGGTGATGATCAACGATATCCCGTTGCCGATGCCGTACTGGTCTATCTGCTCCCCCAGCCACATCAGCAGCATGGTGCCGGCCATCAGCAGCATCCCGCTGGTGAGCATGAACTTGACAGAGCCCAGGGTGCTCGCGGTCAGTCCCGGCTCGACCACGCCCCACGCGTAGAGCCCGCGCACCAGCAGCATGCCCTGGAACAGGCAGATGAAGACCGTGGCGACGCGGGTGTACTGGTTGAGCCTGCGCTGGCCGGCCGCGCCCTCCTTGCGCAGGGCTTCCAGGCTGGGCACCACGTTGGCCAGCAGCGTGAAGATGATCGAGGCGCTGATGTAGGGCATGATGCCCAGACCGAAGATGGCGCCCCGGCTCAGGGCGCCGCCGGCGAACATGTTCACCAACCCGAGCACCTGCCCGCCCGCCGTGTCGGAGAGCCGCCTGAAGAACTCCCCCAGCGCGTGGACGTTCACCCCCGGCAGGGGCACGTAGACGCCGACCCGGCAGACGGCCAGCAGCCCGAGCGTGATCAGGATCTTGCGCCGCAGATCCCGGATCCGCATGACGTTGGCCATCTGCTCGAAAAGGCTCATGCTACCCTCGCGGGGTCAGCGGACCCCCGGCTAAAGGACCTTCCGGACCGAGCGCCGCGAGCCACTGCCCATCTTGTGGCGCTCCGGCGGCCTGGGGCCCGGGATGATCTCGACGCTGCCCCCGGCGGATTTGATCTTCTCCGCCGCGGTCTCACTGAAAGCGTTGGCCCGGACGGTCAGGGCACGGTCCAACCCGCCCCGGCCGAGCACCTTCACGCCGCCAGGCGGGGCCTGCTTGACCAGGCCCTCCTCGCGCAGCGCCTCCGGCGTGACGACCGAGCCCGCCGGGAAGCGGTTGAGCTCGCCGACGTTGACGACGCTGTAGTCGGCCTTGAAGGGCTCGTTGCTGAACCCGCGCTTGGGCAGGCGCCGCCACAGCGGCATGTTGCCGCCCGTCCTGCCGCGGGAGCTCCAGCCGCTGCGCGAGCGCGCGCCCTTGTGGCCGCGGCCAGCGGTCTTGCCCTGGCCGCTGCCGGTGCCGCGTCCCACTCTCTTCCTGTCGGGCTTGCCGCTGACGCTCGATTTGGCCCGGGAGATGTCCATCTCTTCGCTGTCCTTGTGGCTGCGCGTCCACGCCGACGGAGACGCGGACGGCATGGGTGACTCTACTCGGCTGCCTGTTCGGCGGGCTCTTCGGCGGGGCCTTTGGCGGCCTCAGGCGGCTGCTCCCTCTTCGGGCGGGCCGCCTGCGGGTGTCGCAGCTCCACCTTCACGCCGCGGAGCCTCTGCACCTCCTCACGGGACCGCATCTGGCGCAGGGCGTTCATGGTGGCCTTGGCCACGTTCAGCGGGTTGGAGTTGCCGAAGACCTTGCTGAGCACGTTATTGACCCCGGCCACGCGCATGATGGAGCGCACGGTGCCGCCGGCCTTGACGCCTGTGCCCGGGCTGGCCGGCTTCAGCAGCACGCGCGCGGCCCCGTGCCGGCCGAGCTCCTGATGGGCGATCGTGTCGCCCACACGGCAGACTTCCAGCATAGCGCCGCGGCCTTCGCCGGTGGCCTTCTCGATGGCCATCGGCACCGAGCTGGCCTTCCCGTACCCGAGGCCGACCTTGCCGTTCCCGTCGCCCACCGCCACCAGGGCGGCGCACGTGAGGTTCCGGCCGCCCTTGGTGACCTTGGTGTGGAAGTAGATGCCGATGACCTCGTCGAGCAGTCCGCCCTCTTGTTCCCTGTACGCCATGTTGCCTCCCGCCGCTCGCCGGAGGGGCTCAGAAGCCTTGCACACCGGCCTCGGCGAATTGTGCGCGCGCCGCCTCGGCGAGCGCCTTGACCCGGCCGTGGTACTTGTAGCCTGCGCGGTCGAAAACGACGGCCGTGATGCCGCTCTCGATGCACTTCCTGGCGAGCACCTCGCCCACCCGCGCGGCGCTCTCCACGCTGCGCCCGTGCGCCAGCTCGTCTCTGAGCTCCCGGCTCAGCGAGGAGCAGCTCGCCAGCGTGCGCCGGTTCCAGTCGTCTATGACCTGCGCGTAGATGTGCCTGTTGCTCCGGAAGACGCAGAGCCGGGGGCGCTCGGGCGTGCCTTCCAAGCGCTTGCGCACGCGGCGGTGCCGGCGCTTCCTCATCTGCGCTTTCTTCGCTGCTGGCTCCATTGCCGTCGTCCCTGATGCGCCTGCGTTATCTCTCCAGCCCGGTGAAGGCCTTGCCTTCCTTGCGCCGCACGTATTCGCCCGCATACCGGACGCCCTTGCCCTTGTAGGGCTCAGGCGTGCGCACGGCGCGGACCCGGGCGGCGAACTGGCCCACCTGTTCCTTGTCCATGCCTTTGACGACGAACCGGGCGGGGCGCTCGGCCTGCGCCGAGGCCTGCTCGACCTCCACCGCTATGCCGTCCGGCACCTCGAAGCTGACCTCGTGGCAAAACCCGATCTGGAGCACCAGCGCGCCGCCGCGCAGGTTGGCGCTGTAGCCGGTGCCGTAGATCTCGAGCACTTTCGAGAAGCCTTCGCTGACGCCTTTCACCTTGTTGGCGATGAGCGTGCGGTGCAGCCCGTGCAGCGAGCGGGCGCGGCGGCTGTCGTCAGCGCGCTGCACGTTGATGACGCCCTCGCCCTTAACGTATTCGGCCTCGATCTGGTCGGGCAGCTCGTGCTCCAGCTGGCCCAGGGCCCCCCTGAAGGTGAGGCGGGGGCCGTCCACCACAACCTGCGTGCCTTTGGGCACGGAGACGGGTCGTGTGCCGATGCGCGACATGTCTTCGCCTTCCCTTGCGTCTGAAAACTCAGAAGACCGAGCAGATGACCTCGCCGCCGACGTTGAGCTGCCTGCACTCCCGGTCGCTCAGCACGCCGCGGCTAGTGGACACCACCCAGATGCCCAGGCCGTTGCGCACATGGCCGATGTCGCCGACCGAGCGGTAGATGCGCCGGCCGGGTTTGGAGACGCGCTCGATCTCCCGGATGACCTTCTCGCCCAGGGAGCCGTACTTGAGGTAGAGCTTCAGCAGCCTGCGGGGCAGCTCGCCGGCGACGCGATAGTCCTCGATGAAGCCTTCGTCCTTCAGCACGCGGGCTATGCTCTCCTTCATCTTCGAAGACGGCATCTCGACCGTCTTCTGTTCGATCAAAAGCGCATTGCGGATGCGCGTGAGCATGTCGGCAATGGGGTCGGTCATCATGGTCGTTTCGCCTCTTGTCCTATGGCCGGCGGCGGCACATGCGCCTGGGGCTCTCGGCTGGGGCGGTCTCCTACCAGCTTGCCTTGGTCACGCCCGGCACCTCGCCCTTGCTGGCCAGCATGCGGAAGCAGATGCGGCAGATGCGGAACTTCCGCATGTAGCCGCGAGGCCGCCCGCACAGCATGCAGCGGTTGCGCGTACGGGTCGAGTACTTGGGCTTGCGCCGCGATCTCTCTACCAGGGCTTTGCGCGCCATACTGAGTGGTAACAGCTCCTTTCGGTCCGCCCGTCGGCTGCGGCCCGCCTCCGGCTCACTGCCGGAACGGCACGCCCAGCCCGCTCAACAGCTCAAATCCCTCCTGGTCGGTCTGCGCCGTCGTCACGATGGTGATGTCCAGCCCGAAGATGTTCTTCAGCTTGTCCAGGTCCAGCTCCGGGAAGACAGCCACCTCCTCCAGCCCCAGGCTGTAGTTGCCGGAGCCGTCGAACGCATCGGGCGACAGGCCGCGGAAGTCGCGCACGCGCGGCAGCACGATGCTGATGAGGCGATCCAGGAACTCATACATCCGCTTGCGGCGCAGCGTCACCTTGCACCCCACCGGCATGCCCTGACGCAGGCGGAACCCCGCCACGCTGCCGCGGGCCCGCGTGACCACCGGCTGCTGGCCCGTGATCTCGCGCAGCGTCTCCACGGCGTCGTTCAGGGCGTTCGGGTCGGCAACAGCCTCGCCCACGCCCATGTTCAGCACGACCTTCGCCAGCCGCGGGGCAGCCAGGGGGTTCTTGAGCCCGAAGCGCTCCATCAGACGCGGCACCACCTGCTGCTCGAACTGCGTCTTAAGCCGCGGCCTGGGGCTCTGCTGCGTCGTTGTCTCGGCCGTCTCACTCATGTCGTTCTCAGCGTCGTTCTAGCAGGCGGGCGCCTACTCCGCCCTGGGCAGCTCGGCGCCGCACTTGGCGCAGGTGCGCAGCTTCCTGCCGTCCTCGCGCACCACGGTCCTCGTCCGCACGGGCCTGTCGTGGCGTTCGCAGTCCCGGTTCGGGCATACGAGCATCACGTTGGAGGCGTCAATGGGCGCCTCCACCTGTATGCGTCCGCCCTGGATGCGCTGGGGGCCGCGGCGCACGTGCTTCCAGACCATGTTGAGGCCCTCCACGACGACCTTGCCCTTGGCGGGCATGGCCCTCAGGACCCTGCCCCGCAGGCCGCGGGAACTGCCGGCGACCACCTCCACGATGTCGCCGCGCCTCACGTGCAGCTTGCCTCTGTTCGCCACTTTCGCGTCCTCACACCACCTCAGCCGCCAGGCTGATGATGCGCATGTAGTTCTTGTAGCGCAGCTCGCGCGGGATGGCCCCGAAGATGCGCGTGCCGCGCGGGTTGCCGTCCGGCTGAAGCAGGACGATGGCGTTGCGGTCGAACCGCACGTAGCTGCCGTCCTCACGGCGTATGGGCGCTTTGGTCCTCACGACGACGCCTCGCACCACTTCGCCTCGCGTCACGTCGCTGCCCGGGATGACCTTGATGACGCTGCCGACCACCACGTCGCCGACGGTGGCGTAGGTGTGGCGGCTGCCGCCGAGCACCTTGAAACAGCGCACCGCGCGGGCGCCCGTGTTGTCGGCGACGTCCAGCACTGTCTGCTCAGCGATCATCCAGCCGGTCCTCCGTCCTCGCAGGCGCTACGCGGGCAGCTCGGGCGTGTCGAGGACGTCAGGGGCTCCGCCCTCGATCGCAACGGCGGGCGCCGCCGAACGGCGCAGCACGCGCACCAGGCGCCAGCGTTTGCGGCGCGACAGCGGCCTGGTGCTCTCGATCTCCACCAGGTCGCCTTCCCTGGCGTCGTTGTGCGGATCGTGGGCCATGAAGGTGCTCCTGCGCCGCAGGTACTTGCCGTAGCGGCGGTGCTTGACGAAGCGCTCGACGGTCACGGTGATGGACTTCTGCATCTTGTCGCTCTTCACCACGCCGCGCACTCGCGAGCGGCCTGTTGTCGGCTCGTCACTCATAGTCCCGTCACAGAAAGGTGTCACCTGTAGTCAGTCAGCTCTGTTCGGCCCGGGCCGTGCGGTCCAGCTCCATCTCGCGCAGCACGGTCTTGTAGCGCGCGATGTCCCTGCGCAGAAGCCGGCGGCTGTTGCTGTCCCGGTTCTCCTCGGGCTGCCACTGGAACCTCAGCTCGAACAGCTGGCGCTGGAGATGCTCCAGCTCGCGGCGCAGGTCGGCGGCGTCCCGGCCTCTCAGTTCGTTGGCCCTCATACCTGGACCCTCCGGTGCGTCAGGCGCGTCCTGACGGGCATCTTGTGGGCCACGCGGGCCAGTGCAGCCACGGCCAGCTCCTCGGGCACGCCGCTGATCTCGTAGAGGATGGTGCCGGGCTTGACGCTGGCCACCCAGTGGGCGACTTCGCCCTTGCCCTTGCCCATGCGCGTCTCGGCCGGCTTGGCCGTCACGCTCCTGTGCGGGAAGATGCGGATGGTCAGCTTGCCCTCGTGGCGCAGGAAGTGGCCCACGGCGAGCCGTCCCGCCTCGATCTGCTCGGCCGTGATCCTGCCCCTCTCGAGGGCCTGCAAGCCGTAATCGCCGAAGACCACCCGGTTGCCGCGGGTCGCCTTGCCCTTCAGCTTGCCCCGCTGGAACTTGCGGTGCTTAACCCTTTTAGGCATTAGGGCCACTGCCGTCCTCCTTCAGGTCGCCCCACTTCGTCCCGGGAGGCAACAGGCCGCGGTTGACCCACACCTTCACGCCGATGTTGCCGCTCTTGGTCTTTGCTTCGGTGAATCCGTAGCTGATCTTGGCGCGCAGGGTCTGCAGGGGGAAGCTGCCCAGCAGCACCTTCTCGCGCCTGGCCATCTCCGAGCCTCCCAGGCGTCCGGAGAGCTGTATCTTGACGCCCACGGCGCCGGCCGACATGGTCATCTCGGCCGCCCGCCGGATGGCCCGCCGGAAGGAAGTGCGCCGCTCGATCTGCTGCGCCACCTCCTCACCCACAAGCTGAGCGTCCAACTGCGGCTCGGTCACCTCCTCGACGGCCACTTCCACCGAGCCGCCGGTCAACTCCTCCAGCCCGCCCTTCAACCGCTCCACTTCCACGCCCCGGCGGCCGATCACCAGACCCGGGCGCGCGCAGTGCACGGTGACGTGCACCTGCCCGCGCGTGCGCCGTATCTCGATCTTCGGTATGCCCGCGTAGTAGTAGTGATGCTTGGTGTAGGTGCGGATCTTCTGGTCCTCGACCAGGTACTGCCCGAAGGTCTTCTTGTCAGCGAACCAGTGGGAACTCCAGTCTTCGGTGATCCCCAGTCTGAGGCTAGTCGGCCGGACCTTCTGTCCCATGGGACCTCCTGTTACTGCCCGTCGTCCAGAACGAGGTTGATGTGGCACGTGTGGCTGCGGATGGTCACCGCGCGGCCCCGCGGGCGGGGCTTCCATTTGCGCTGCGTCGGTCCCTCGTCCACCCAGGCCTCAGCCACCTTCAGGTTGTCCATGTCGGCTTCCAGGCTCTGGTCCGCATTGGCCATGGCTGAGCGCAGCACGCGGTCCACAAAGTAGGAGGCCCGCTTCGAGGTGCTCCGCAGGATCTGCAGCGCATCGTTAACATGCTTGCCCCGAATGAGGTCCACCACTAACCGCGCCTTGCGAGCGGAGATGGGCGCGCGTCTGTGCCGGGCAACGAACTGCATCGGTGCTCTCTCTCAGTGCCTTGGCGGCGCCCTGGTCAGCGCCTGCGGCCGCCGTGTCCGCGGAAGACCCGCGTCGGCGCAAACTCGCCCAGCTTGTGGCCCACCATGTCCTCGCTGACGAACACCCTGTCGAAGGAGCGGCCGTTGTGGACCAGGAAGGCGTGCCCCACGAAGTCCGGTATGATCGTGCAGGCGCGGGCCCACGTCTTGATCGGTTCGCGGTCGCCGACCTCCTTCTGGCGCATCACTTTGCGCAGGACCTTCTCGTCAACATAGGGGCCTTTCTTAAGCGATCTGCTCACGGCGGTCTACTTCCTCCTCTTGCGTTTCCTCACGATCATGGGGTCGCTGTACTTCCTCACGCGGCGCGTCTTGCCGCCTTTCGACAGCACGCCGGTGAGGCCGCACGGATGACGGCCGCCCGCCCGCCGGCCCTCGCCGCCACCCATGGGGTGGCTGACCGGGTTCTGGGCGGTGCCGCGCACGTGGGGTCTCCTGCCCAGCCAGCGGCGGCGGCCCGCCTTGCCGAGCTTCACGTTCTGATGTTCGACGTTGCCCACGTGGCCGATCGTGCCCCGGCACTGGCGCAGCACGCGCCGGATCTCGCCGCTGGGCATGATCAGGTGCACGAAGCGTCCCTCCCGGGCGCTCACCTGGGCGCCCGTGCCGGCGCCGCGCACGATCTGCCCGCCCCTGCCAGGCTGCAGCTCCACGTTGTGCACGAACAGCCCCAATGGCACCCGTCCCAGCGGGAGGCAGTTGCCCGTGCGCGGCTCGACGCCCTCCCCGCTCATCACCGTGGCGCCGGCCTTCAGCCCCTCGGGTGCGACGATGTAGCGTCTCTCGCCGTCCTCGTATTCCAGCAGCGCAATGCGGGCCGTGCGGTTCGGGTCGTACTCTATGCCCACCACCGTGGCGGGCACGTCGTCCTTGTCCCGCTTGAAGTCAATGACGCGGTAGCGGCGCTTGTGGCCGCCGCCGCGGAACCGCGCCGTGGTGCGGCCCATGTTGTTGCGGCCGCCCGTCTTCTTCAGCGGCGCCAGCAGCGACTTCTCAGGCCGGGACTTGGTAATCTCGCTCAGGTCGGCGCTCGTCATGGCCCGCCGGCCGGGGCTGGTCGGTTTGTATGCCTTAACGGGCATGAAGCGGACTCCTCGTCTCCCTGCCGGCCGTCTCAGTAGCCGATGTCTATCGTGTCGCCCGGCCGCAGCCGGACGATGGCCTTCTTCCAAGACCTGGTCGTCCCCACGCGCCAGCGCACACGGCGTCTCTTGCCCTTCACGTTGGTGGTCCGCACGTCGGCCACCCGCCGGCCCGGGAACAGCTCCTCGACGGCGTGGCGGATCTGCGTCTTGGTGGCCCGCGCGTCCACCTCGAAGTGGTAGGTGTTGGCCCCGCGGATGTCGTCCACGCTCTTCTCGGTGTGCAGCGGCCTGACGATGATCTCGTGGCTATCCATCTTCGCCGGCCTCCACGGGCTGCTGCTCGGTCGGTTCGGGCTGCCGGGCGGCGCTGGCCTCCTGCAGGAACCGCTCCAGCGCCTCCAGCGCAAAGACGACCCGGCTGGGCCGGATCATCTCGTAGGCGTTCAGCTCCCTGTACGTAGTCATGGCGGCGCCGGGGATGTTCCTCGTGCACCGCCACAGGTCGGCGTCGTGCTCGGGCAGCACGATCACGAAGCTGCGCTGGACGCCGAGGTTGCCCAGGATGGCCGCCATCTGCTTCGTCTTCGGCTCCGGCAGCTCGAGCTCGGCCACGGCCATCACCTCGCCGTCCATGGCCTTGGCCAGGAAGGCGGACTTCAGGGCGGCCCTCCGGGCGGCCCTGGTCATCTTCTTGCGGTAGTCGCGCGGACGCGGGCCGTGCGCCACGCCGCCCCCCACCCAGATGGGGCTGCGCCGCGAGCCGTGCCGGGCACGGCCGGTGTGCTTCTGGCGCCAGGGCCTCTGGTGGGCCGTGCCGCCGCCGCGGGGCCGGATCGGCACCACGTCGCTGCGCCGTTTGGCGCTGGACGTGCCCACGCGCCGGTTGGCCTCGTACATGACCAGCGCCTGGTGGACCAGCGCCATGTTCGGCTTCCCGCCCAAGGCGTCCTCGTCCACCTGCACGTGGTCAACGACCTGTCCGGCAACGCTGTAGACCGGTATCTCCATGTACCTTCTCAAACGCGGCGGCGTCATGCTCCGCCCAAGCCGGCCGCCTTCCTGACCACCACGTAGCTGCCGTTGGCACCGGCCACCGAGCCCTTCACCAGCATGAGGCCCTGCTCGGGGTCAATGCTGACGACCCTGAGGTTCCTGACGGTGACCCGCTCGGCGCCCATGTGGCCGGGCATGCGCTTGCCCTTCAGCACATGGCCGGGACTGGTGCTGGCGCCGATCGAGCCCGTCCTGCGGCCGAAGCGGCCGCCGTGCGTCTCGGGGGCGCCGCTGAATCCGTGCCGGCGCACCACGCCCGCCGTGCCGCGCCCCTTGCTGATCCCTATCACGTCCACGCGCTCCACACCCTCGAAGATGCCGACGCCCAGCTCCTGCCCGGGCTCGGGCAGCTCATCGCCCTCCAGCGGGACGTCCCTGAGCAGGCGCTTGGGCGTAACGCCGGCCTTCTCGAAATGCCCCAGCAGAGGCCGGGGCGTGCTCTTCCTCTTGCGCTCTTCGAAGCCGATCTGCGCCGCCGCCGCGTTGTCGCTTTCGGCGGTCTTCACCTGGAGGACCGTGCAGGGCCCCACGCGCAGGACGGTGACGGGCACACGCCTGCCCGACTCCTCGAAGACCTGCGTCATGCCGATCTTCTTGCCCAGCAGGGCCCTAACCATGGGTACGGATCCTCCGTGTGAGACTGCGTTCCGCCCACACTCCCGGGCCGGCCTCGCGCGCCCTCCCCGGCCCTGGGGCGGGCAGACAGAGCCCCTCAATCCCTTGGGCAGGGGGGAAGACGCATTAGGACATACGCCCCGGAGGATGTGATTGGAGACAACTGTCGGCGGCCACGGCCGGTCGGTGAGCGCCGCCGGGATCGGTCCCGGCAGCAGCCTGCGTCGGAACGCCGACGCCCGACCCGCTCGGCGCCCGATCCGCCGCCGATCACACCTTTATCTTGATCTCCACACCGGCGGGCACACGCAACATGTTGAGCGCGTCCACGGTGTGAACCGTCGGGTCTACAATGTCAATCAACCTCTTGTGCGTCCTTATCTCGAACTGCTCGCGCGACTTCTTGTCCACGTGGGGCGAGCGGAGCACGGTGTAGCGCTCGATGTGCGTGGGCAGCAGCACGGGCCCGCTTACCTTGGCGCCGGTGCGGATGGCCGTCTCCACGATCTGCCGGGCCGACCGGTCCAGCACCCGGTGATCGTAGGCCTCCATCCGTATCCTGATGCGCTCTTCGGCCACTTCGCCCTGCTCCCTGGCAACGAACGCGTACAACACGCTCCCCGTCCAGACGCGAATACAACAAGTCTAACAGGAATCCGCGCGAAGTCAAGCGCTTTCGCGCCCAACGGGCAGCTTCCGGCAGGAAGAGGCCGGGCGTAACACCCGTTGCAAGCGTGTATGATAGCACCTACAATGGGGCGTCGTCAAATGAACGCCCGGACACAGGCGCCACTCCCGTGAAAGTAGCCCTGGCCCAGATCAACAGCACCGTAGGGGACGTGCCGGGCAATGCCCGCCTGGCGAGCGACGCCATCGGACGGGCGGCCGCCCTCGGCGCCGAAGCGGTGGTCTTCCCCGAGCTGACACTCAGCGGCTATCCGCCTCTGGACCTGGTGGAGAGGCCCCGCTTCATCGAGGCGAACGAGCAGGCCCTGCGGCAGCTCGCCCGGGAGGCCCGGGGCATCTGGGCCGTTGTGGGGCACGTGGCCGCCGCCCCGGCCGGCGCCGGCAAGCGGGCCGCCAACGCCGCCTCGGTGCTGCGCGACGGCCGCGTGCTGCTGCACCGCCACAAGACGCTGCTACCCACCTACGACGTGTTCGATGAGTCGCGCTACTTCCAGCCGGCCGAAGCGAACGAGCCCTTCCCGCTCGGCGGGCTGCCCGTCGGCCTGGTGGTCTGCGAAGATGCCTGGAACGACCGCTGCTTCTGGGAGCACCGCTTCTACGACACGGACCCGGTGGAGGAGCTGGCGGAGGCGGGCGCCGCGCTGATTCTGAACCCCTCTGCCTC
>Ga0111189_1028_pt1 | contig 12642 bp, 7 predicted proteins | sample DeeMarSWOR324_28_FD_80357 | JGI IMG/M metagenome (GOLD analysis project Ga0111189, IMG submission 80357) | Planctomycetes bacterium SM23_32 | reverse complement strand
ATCCGCGGCCCCGGGCGCCGCCGCGCCGGCTGCGGCCGCCGCCAGCCCCAGAGCAAGGAGCACGCCTGCCGCCGCGAGAACGGCGGCCTTCCGGGTGCCGTACCGGCGCGTGATTCCCGACTTCCGTCCCATCGTCTGACCCCTCCGAGAGTGCGGTGGCCGACCGGCGCGGGTCCGCATTCTACCGGCGGCCTCGTGGGTGTGCCAGCGCCCCGTTGCGCTTGAACGCGGCGGCGGCCTCGCTCATAATCTGTGGCTTCCGTGCATCCCCGGGCGACGGGATCACGCGGCTCCAGAGCAGGTTGCCTGCGCATGTCCCATTCAGGCCTCAGCCCCGGCCCCGAGCCGGCGACCGCCGATCCCCCCTCACGCACCAGCCGCGTTGCGTCCCTGCTGATGCTTCTGATGTTCCTCGTCTCGGGCGTGGCGGCCCTGGTCTACCAGATCGTCTGGGCGAAGGAGCTCTCGCTGGTCTTCGGCGTCACCATCTATGCGCAGAGCGCCGTGGTCACGACGTTCATGGCAGGGCTGGCGCTGGGGAGCCTCTACTTCGGGCGGGTGGTGGACCGGTGGCAGCGGCCGTTGCTGCTATTCGCGCTGCTGGAGCTGGGCATAGGCGGGTTCGGGGTCCTGTTCCCCTACGTCTCGGAGGCCCTGAAGCCGGTCTACGCGGCCCTCTACGGCCCCCTGGGGCGCAACCACTACGTGATGAGCCTGGTGCGGTTCGTCTTGTCCTTCCTGGTGCTCATCGTGCCCACGCTGCTGATGGGGGGCACGCTGCCGGTGCTGTCGCGGGCCTACGTGAGGCACGCCAGGCGGTTGGGCAAGGAGGTGGCCGGCCTGTACTCGGCGAACAACTTCGGCGCCTTCGTTGGCTGCATGCTGGCGGGGTACGTGTGCCTGGAGTTCCTGGGGCTGAGCGGCACCCTCAGGCTGGCCGCCGGGCTGAATCTGCTGGTCGTCGTGGTGTCGCTGGCGCTGGACCTGCGGCTCAGGGCGCCGGAGCCCGAGCCGGAAGAGGCGGGCGCCGAGGAGCCTTCGCGGCTGCCCGGCGCGGTCAAGGTGGCCCTCTGGGTGTTCGGCATCGAGGGGTTCACTTCCCTGGCGTACCAGATTGCCTGGACGCGGCTGCTGATCTTCTTCATCGAAGCCAACATCTACGCCATCACGGCGATTGTGGCCACCTTCCTGGTGGGGCTTTCGCTGGGCGCCTTCCTGGTGCGCCGATGGGTGGACAGGACGCCGGACCCCTATCGCCTGCTCGGCGTCATCGAGCTCGGCATCGCGCTGACGGCGCTCGTGACCATCCCGCTGCTGCCGTGGATGCTGCACAACTACGTGCACTTCCAGTCCGTGCTCTGGCGCTGGCACTGGGCGGGGTGGACCCTGGCGCGGTTCTCGCTGACCTTCGTCGTCATCCTGGTGCCTACCGCCTTCATGGGGGCCACCATGCCGGTGGTGTCGCGCATCTACGTGCCCGTCCTTCGCGGTCTGGGGCGCAAGATGGGCGTGATCGGCTGCCTGGACACGTTCGGGTCCATCTTCGGCGCCTTCGCGGGGGGCTTCATCCTCATCCCCTTGCTCGGCATACAGCGGACCATCATCGCCACGGCGCTGATCAACCTGGCCTTGGCGGTCTGGATCCTGACCGTGGACCCCGTGCCGGTCCGCCGGCGGCTGCGGCGGGGCCTGCTGGCCGCCTCCGTGCTCGCCCTGATGGCGGCCCCTCTGCTGCTCGTGCTGGAGCCCCGCCCCCTTATCATCGGCTCGCGGCCCATGAAGGAGCTGCTGTCGGCGCGCATCCTCTCCTATGATGAGGACGTCGAGTCCACGGTGTCGGTCGTGGAGGCCTACAAGGCGAGCCGGATGCTGTTCGTCAACCACGCCGGCGTGGCGCAGACGGCCCTGATTGACCGCATCAGCCACGACATGATCGTCCACGTGCCGCTGCTGTCCCATCCGGACCCCGAGCGCATCCTGCTCATCGGTTTTGGCATCGGGTTCAGTGCGCGCGCATCCCGCGCCCACGGGGTGGACGTGGACGTGGTGGAGCTGAGCGGAGGGGTGCGGGACGCCAACCATTGGTTCTCGGACTACAACGAGCACATCCTGGCCGATCCCCGCGTGAGGCTGTTCATTGACGACGGGCGCAACTACGTGCTGGGCACCGAGGAGAAGTACGACGTCGTCCAGGCGGGCATCATCCACCCGGCGGTCAGCAGCGGCAACGCCTCTTTCTACACGGTGGACTTCTACGAGGAGGCCAAGCGCATCCTCAAGCCCGGCGGCATCATGTGCCAGTGGCTTCCGCTTCACATGCTGCCGCACGAGGACTTCAAGATGCTGATCCGCTCCTTCCAGGCGGCCTATCCCCACACTGCGATCTGGTTTAAGAACACGTCCCAGTTCTGCACGCTGATAGGCACGGAGGGGCCGCTGGAGCTGGACTTCCTGGGCATCGAGCGGCGGGCCAACGCACCCGAGCTCAAGGAGCACCTGCTGAAGAGCAACGTGGTGAGCGTCTACGACTTCCTGGACTCATTCACGATGGCCGACGAGGAGGTGGCGCGGGCGGTCGGCCCCGGGCCGACGCACACGGATGACCATCCCTACATCGAGTTCCACAGCCAGCGTCCGATCGCCCTGGACGCCTACGCCCAGAACGTCCGGCTGTTGGGGGACGCCCGCCAGCCCGTCACCACGCGTCTGAGGAACATCCCGGCCGACCGACGCCAGGCCGTCACCGAACGGCTGGAGCGTTGGTGGCGTGCGACTAATCACCTCATCGAGGCCGAGTACTTCGCGGCCCTGATGCGCTCGTACGGCGTGGGTCATCCCGACTGCCAGGACATGTTCCGCGAGATGAACGCCCGCTTCCAGCGCGTGGTTGCGCTGAACCCCGACGACCTGAACGCCGGTTTCCTGTGGCGCAACGAGCTGTGCCTCTACGAGCTGCGGATGGCGCGGCGGGCCTTGCACAACGGATGGCGCCAGGAGGGGCTCCAGCGCCTGGAGCGTGCGATGGAGGTGGCGCCCGCGACGTTCAACGCGGCCGAGGCCCGTTACCTCTACGAGCGTGAGACACGTTCCCGCCCGGTGGCGCAGTGAGCCCGTCCCGCCGTCGCATCGGCTCCCCCTTGCCTCTGCGTGCGCCAGGCCGTCAGCGGCTGCCGTGGGCCTGTCGGCGGGCGAGGTGGACGTACATATAATGCGGGTGGGCTGGGGTAAGCCCACCCGCAAGAGGGGCTGCTGTCGGGGAGGGGGGCGCTCGCCCGACAGCTCACGACGCTTTCAGTTTTGGTGGGAGCGCCGTGATTTTAGGGACAGGCAGCTGCTTGTAGCAATGCAAAGAGTATGCCATTGTCCGCATGCAGTTGACCCGCCCCTCCCCTTGTACAGCCTCTGTTGTTCTAACCTGGCAACGGGGAATGGGTAGGGGCAAAGCGCGCCCCCGCTTCTTCCCCATTGACTGTCCCATATTCTAACAGCCCCCGCAAGTGCAAATCAACTGACTGTCGCGGATTTTCTCACGCGGAGGAAAAAAAGTCCGCAATCCCCCTGCCCACCGCGGACCCGGCCGGGCAGGGCCCGTTACCTGAGCCCGTACTTCTCGATCTTGCGGTAGAGCGTGCGCTCGCCGATGCCGAGCAGTTCGGCGGCGCGCTCCCGGTTGCCGTCCACCAGCTCCAGCGTGCGCGCGATGTGCAGCTTCTCGATCTGCTCAAGCGGCTGGCCGGCCGCCGAACCGAGCAGGTCCTCGCTGCCTTCGCCCGGGCGTTCGAGCATGTACTCGGGCAGGTCGTCCTCGCCGAGCAACTCGTCGGTGGTGGCGACCACCATGTGCTCAACGCAGTTGCGCAGTTCGCGCACGTTGCCGGGCCAGCCGTAGCGGAACAGCACTTTGCGGGCGCCGGCCGTCAGGCCGTCAACGGTGCGGCCGTGGACCTCGGCGAACTCGCGCACGAAGGCGTCCGCCAGCAGGGGGATGTCTCCCTGCCGCTCCCGCAGGGGCGGCAGGTTGATGGTCACCACGTTGAGCCGGTAGAAGAGGTCGCGCCGGAAGGTGCCCTCCTCGATCTTCTGGCGCAGGTTCTGGTGCGTGGCCGCGATCAAGCGCACGTCCACGTAGATAGGTTCGTTGCTGCCCACGCGCACGATCTCGCCGCGCTCCAGCACGCGCAACAGCTTGGTCTGGCTGGCCGGCGGCATGTCGCCGATCTCGTCCAGGAACAGCGTGCCGCGATCGGCATATTCGAACAGGCCGACCCGCGAGCTGGTGGCCCCGGTGAAGGCGCCCTTCTCGTGCCCGAACAGCTCGCTCTCCAGTATCGTCTCCACCAGCCCGGCGCAGTTCAGGGGCACGAACCGCGCGTTGCGGCGGTCGCTGCTGTAGTGGATGGCGCGCGCCACGACTTCCTTGCCCGTGCCCGTCTCCCCCTGGATCAGCACGGTCACGTTGGTGCGGGCGATCTGGGCCACCTTGGCAAGGACCCGCTGCATGGGCCGGCTGTTGCCGATGATGTTGTCGAATTCATGGCGGCGCGCCAGCTCCTCGCGCATGGCGTCCCGCTCGCGGGCGGTCTGGACGTATTCGAGGGCACGGTCAGTGAACATCATCAGTTCGGCCGGGCTGACGGGGGCCTGCAAGTAGTAGAGGGCCCCGGCGGCCATGGCGTCCACGGCCTCCTCGGCCCGGCTCTCGGAGGTGATGACGATCACCTGGCAGGCGGGATCGCCCTGGCGGGCGGCGCTCAGGACGGCCATGCCGTTGCCGCCCTCGGGGCCCAGACCCGTCAGCACCAGGTCGTAAAGGCCGGAGGCCGCCTCGCGGACGGCCTCATCGGGCTCGCTCACGACGGTGCAGGCGTAGCCCGCCTCCCGGAGCGCACTGCCGACCGTGCCGGCCAGCTCCTGGTCCGGGGCGGCGATCAGCACGTTGGCGTGCTCTTGCATGTCGCGTCCCCTCACGGGCGCAGGGGCAGCGCCGTGCGGCCCGCCGGCCAGTCGGCGGCCCGCCTCAACTGCGGGCCTGCTCCTTGAGGGCTTCCTTGCGGCTGAGCCTGACGCGATTGTCCTCCACGCTCAGCACCTTGACGGCGATCTTGTCGCCGACGTTGCAGATGTCCGTGACGTTCTTGACGTAGCCCTCGTCGAGCTGGCTGATGTGGCAGAGCCCGTCGGCGCCGGGGAAGAGCTCAACGATGGCGCCGAAGTCCTTCAGCTCCGTGACGACGCCCTCGTATATCTGGCCCACCTGCACCTGCCGACCCAGCTGCCGGATGTAGTCGGCGGCCTCGGAGGCGCGTCCGCCCTTCTCGCTGGAGACGGTGACCGTGCCGTCGTCCTCGACCTCGATCTTGCAGTCGTATTGCTCTTCGAGGCCCTTGATGGTCTTGCCGCCGGGGCCGATGAGCTTGCCGATCATGTCGGGGTCTATCTTGACCAGCTCGAGCACGGGCGCGTAGGGCGATATCTCGCTGCGCGGGGCGGGGAGCGTGCCGAGCATGGTGCGTAGGATCTCCAGCCTGCCCTCGCGGGCCTGCTGCAGGGCGCGCCGCAGCAGCTCCACGCCCACGCCCTTCACCTTCAGGTCCATCTGGACCGCAGTGACGCCGTGTTGAGTGCCGGCCACCTTCAGGTCCATGTCGCCGTGCTGGTCCTCGGCCCCGGCTATGTCGGTGAGCAGGAAGGCCCGGTCGTTCTCCTTGACCAGCCCGATGGCGATGCCGGCCACCGGATCGCGGATGGGCACGCCGGCGTCCATCAGGCAGAGCGTGCCGCCGCATACGCTGGCCATGGAGGAGGAGCCGTTCGATTCCAGGATGTCCGCGACCACGCGGATCGTGTAGGGGAACTCCTCCTCGCCGGGGAGGACGGCGCGCAGGGCGCGCTCGGCCAGCTCGCCGTGGCCGATGTCCCGGCGGCCGGGGCCCCTGATGGGCCTGACCTCGCCGACGCTGAAGGGGGGGAAGTTGTAGTGGAGCATGAACTTCTTGGCCGGCTCCTCGACCAGGGGGTCGAGGATGCGCTGCGCGTCCTGGACGGTCCCCAGCGTGGCCACTGCCAGGGCCTGCGTCTCGCCGCGGGTGAACACGGCCGAGCCGTGCGTGCGGGGCAGGCAGGCCACTTCGCAGGTGATCGGGCGCAGGTCCTTCAGGCCGCGGCCGTCGGCGCGGCGGCCTTCGCTGACGATCTGCTCCCGCATGACGTGGCCTTCCAGCTCACTGAAGGCGGCCGCCACGTCGGCCTCGCCGAGGGCGTCCTCGTCACCGGGCCTGCAGAGCTCGGCCACGGCGTCCGCCCGCGCGGCCTCCATGGCTTCGGCCCCGGCCCGCTTCTCGGGCATTCGCTGCGCCTGGGCGATCCTGGCCTTGTAGCGCGGCTCCACCGCCCGCAGGGCCTCATCGAGGCGCACGTGGGGCTCCCAGGGACGATCGGGCTTCCTGCGGCGCTCCGCGATCTCTTTGATGAGACCCACGATCTCCACGTTCGCGTCGTGGGCGCATTGTATGGCAGTGACCAGGTCCTCCTCGGGCAGCACGCCGGCCGAACCCTCCACCATGCACACGGCGTCGGCCGTGCTGGCCACCACGATGTCCAGCTCGCTCTTGTCGCGCTGCTCGTGGGAGGGGTTGATGATGAACTCGTCCTCGACCAGCCCCACGCGGCAGGCGCCGATGGGCCCCAGGAACGGTATGTCGCTGACGCTCAGCGCCGCCGAGGCGGCGTTGATGGCCAGGATGTCGGGGTCGTTCTCCCCGTCGGCGCTCAGCACCCACGCGATGACCTGGACGTCCTCGTGGTAGGTCTTGGGGAACAGGGGGCGCACCGGCCTGTCAATCAGGCGGCAGGTGAGAATCTCCTTCGTGGTCGGGCGGCCCTCCCTCTTGATGATGCCGCCGGGGAACTGGCCGGCTGCGTACTGTTTCTCACGATACTCGATGGTCAGCGGGAAGAACGGCACGTCACGGGTGTCCTCGACGGCCACGGCCGTGGCCAGCACCGCCGACTGGCCGTACTGCACTAGCACGGCTCCGTCGGCCTGCTTGGCAAGCTCGCCGGTCTCGATGCTCAGCGTCCTCTCCGCAATGCTCTTCTCGACTCTTGTCTTCACCACGCTTCGTTCCTCTTCATCAGCAAACGGTATCTCCTCGGATCACCTCAACGGGCCCTCACGGCGTCCCCGGTCCCGGCGCGCAGCGGACGGCACCCCTCTGAAGTGCCGGTGCGCAGTTCTGGGCGGGCGACACCCGGATCAGCAGGACGATAGGTCACGGGATGCTCACGCGCGTCTTTGCGGCGTCGGACCTGGGGGAACTACCCCACTCAACGCACTGCCAGGGAGGGATCGCTGAACAGCCTTCTCTCACTTCCGCAGCTTCAACGCCTCGACGGTCATCCGGTACCTTTCCGGGTCCTCACGCCTCAGATACCTGAGCAGCGCAGAGCGCTTGCCCACCATCTTCAGCAGCCCCCGACGCGACGAATGGTCTTTCTTGTGCTGACGCAGATGCTCCGTCAGTTCGTTGATGCGTTCGGTCAGCACGGCCACCTGCACCTCAGGCGACCCGGTATCGGCATCGTGGATGCGATGCGTCCCGATCAGCTCAGCCTTGCGCTCTCTTTCCATTCTCACTCGACTTCTGACAACGCCAAAGCGACGCGCGTCACGACTCCGCCCACGCGGCGGAACGCGCCCTCCAAAGCCGGCATTATACCCCGGACCGTGCCGTCTGCGCAAGTGCCGGCGGGCCGGGCGGCTCCGCTGCGCAGGCGCGTTGACCCCGGCCGGGGGCGCCGCTATACTCCCCCCTCTGAGGAGCCCGCTCTGTTGAGGCGAGAGACCGTGCCGACCGAGACGATGACGCCCAAGGAACGGTGGCTGGCCGTGCTGAACCACGAGCGGCCCGACCGCATCCCGACCGACTACTGGGCCACCCCGGAGGCCACCGCCCGCCTGGCCGACCACCTGGGCTGCGCCGATCTGGCGCAGATCTACGAGCGCCTGCACATTGACGCGCCCGTCGCGGTGTGGGCGCGCTACGTCGGGCCGCCGGTGCCCGAGGGGCAGGATGTCCACGGCTGCCGCTACCGGGACGTCGAATACGAGGGCGGCGTCTACCGCGAGTGCGTCTCCCACCCGCTGGCCCGCTATGGGTCCGTGGACGAGATCGAGGCGAACTACACGTGGCCGACGCCGGACTGGTTCGACTACTCCGTGATCCCGGCCCAGGTCGAGGGCAAGGACCACCTGCCGATCAAGGGAGGGGGCTCGGAGCCGTTCCTCACCTACAAGGAGCTGCGGGGACAGGAGCAGGCGTTCATGGACCTGGTGCTCAACCCGGACATCGTGGACTACTGCCTGGACCGGCTCTTCGCCTTCTGCTACGACAACACGCGGCGCATCTACGAGCAGATCCCCGGCCGGGTGACGCTCAGCTACGTCGCCGAGGACATGGGCTCCCAGGAGGGGCTGCTGATGTCGCGGGACCACATCCACCGCTTCCTGCTGCCCCGCATGAAGCGCATGATGGAGCTGGCCCACGAGGCGGGGGCCTACGTCTTCTTCCACAGCGATGGGGCGGTGCTGGACATCGTTCCGGACATGATCGAGGCCGGCATTGACGTGTTGAACCCCATCCAATGGCGCTGCCGGGGCATGGATCGCGAGGCGATCAAGAGCAGGTTCGGCGACCGGGTCGCGCTTCACGGCGCCGTGGACAACCAGCTCACGCTCGCGTTCGGCTCCTCGGACGATGTCGAAGCGGAGGTGGCCGACAACATCCGCATCCTGGGAGAGGGGGGCGGCTACGTGCTGGCCCCCTGCCACAACATCCAGGCGGTGAGCCCGCCCGAGAACGTCGTGGCCATGTACGAGGCGGCCTACGCACTCGGCTGGTACTGAGCGCACCCCTCGTGCTCGCGCTCGTCCTCGCCCTTGCCGGAGACCGGAACTCCCCGTGACGGGCGGTGAGAGATACCGGCGCATCGTCCGGGGGCTCCAGCCCGACCGGATGCCCTACTACTTCGGATGGCCACGCCCGTCCACGTTCCAGGCGTGGCTCAAACAGGGCCTGAGCCCCGAGCAGTGCGAGCGCTGGGGGGAGTTCATCGGCGCCGATTCCTGGACCTCCGTCGGCATGCTCTACGACGGCCCGATACCGCCCTTCGAAGAGCGCGTGCTGGAGGAGAAAGACAACAAGCGCCTCTGGGTGGACCATTGGGGCGTGAAGCGCGTGGACGCCGTCCGTCAGCCGACCGAGGGGTTTGCGCCGCGCCGCTACATCGAGTTCCCGGTCAAGACGCTCGACGACTTCGAGCGGATGAAGAAGCGTTTCGACCCGCACTCGCCGGAACGCTTCCGCTACGACTCGGCGCAGGCCGCTGCCACGGGCCTCAACCCCGACGCCTACCGCCGCTATCCGCGGGGACCGTGCTGGCGCGAGCGGATCGAGCTGTGCGCGGACAGCGAGTGGCCCGTGCAGGCCAACATCGCGGGCCTGTTCTGGCGCTGCCGCGATTGGACGGGGCTGGAGGAGCTCGCCGTCATGTTCCGCCTACAGCCGACGCTGGTGCACGAGATGATGGAGTTCTGGACCTCCTTCATCATCGAGATGCTCGACAAGCCGCTCAGCCACATCACGGTGGACGAGTTTGTGCTCAACGAGGACATGGCTTACAAGACGGCGGCGATGATCTCGCCGGCGGACATGCGCGAGTTCATGCTGCCCCGATACCGGAGGATCTACGAGTTCCTCAAGGACAGGGGCGTGCGGTGCGTGGTCATGGACTGCGACGGCCACGTGGGGGAGGTGCTGGAGGTGTTCCATCCGTCCGCCATAGACGGCATCCTGCCTCTGGAGGTGGCCGCCGGCAACGATCCGGCCGCCTACCTGGCCCGGCATCGGGGCCTCTACGCATCCGGGGGCGTGGACAAGCGGGAGCTCCGGGGGGACAGGTCGCGCGTGCGCGCCGAAGTCGCACGCCGCTACGAGACGGCGCGGCGCCTGGGCCGCTACGTCCCGACCGTGGACCACGGCGTGCCCCCCGACGTGCCGTTGCGGAACTTCCTCTACATGGTGGAGCTGGCGAAGGGGTTCGCCGGCGGGGAGGCGCTGGACTCCTATGAGCCGCCCTGTGCGCTGGAGGCGCGGTTAGGCGCTTTCGAGGAGGGGTTCGATGCCCGGCGCGCTATCCGGGAAGCGTACGAAGCGTAATGCGCCTCCGCCCGGGGCCTCGCGCGAGGATGCAAAAGCAGAGGAGGCCACAGAGGCCTGAGGCGGTGGAGGGGGATACGGTGCGCCGCCAATCAGAGCCAGTTTCCGTGACCTCCCCATCCCGGGACGGGCAACTGCCTATCCCGTCAAAAGACGGGGGAGCAAAGCCCGTGCCGGGCCCTGCAGGGTGAGGACGGCTGCCTCCGGGGGTCTGGATGGAAGGACCGCCTGCGCCTGCCAGGACGCCCTTGGAGGCCGTCGGGAAGATCCGAAGAAAGCGTAAAGGGCGGCCACGGAAGGGCATAGGCATGTGACGCGCGCCATCACGTACGTCGGGATTCGCTACGCTACGTGGAGTAGTGCGCGTTGATGCGCACGTATGCCTCGGTCAGGTCGCAGGTCCAGACGGCCGCTTGCCCGGGGCCGGGGCCGAGGCTGACGGCCACCGTGATCTCCTTGCCCTGCATCGCCGCGGCGGCGTCCACGCCGGTGGGGACGCCTTCCTTCAGGACGCAGGCCTCGCCGATGTGGACCGTTGTCTGGCCGGGGCGCACGTCGGCGCCGCTGTAGCCGAGGGCGCACACTATGCGGCCCCAGTTGGGATCGCCGCCGTAGACCGCGCACTTGAACAGCAGCGACTCGGCTACCGCCCGGGCGGCCGTCTCGGCGTCGTCGTCGTTCGCCGCGCCCTCCACGCGCACCTCGATCAGCCTGGTGGCGCCTTCGCCGTCGGCCGCAATCTGGCGGGCCAGCGACGCCAGCACGGCGTGGAGCGCCTCGGCGAACGCCTCCCGGGAACTCCCGCCCTTGCCGATGTGCACGCCCGACGCCCCGCCGGCCAGCGCCAGCACCGTGTCATTGGTGCTCGCGTCGCCGTCCACGGTGACGCGGTTGAGCGTCAGGTCGGTCGCATCGCGGAGGAGCCCCGTCAGCAGTTCGGGGGCCACCTGCGCATCGGTGGTCACGAAGGCCAGCATGGTAGCCATGTGCGGGGCTATCATGCCGGAGCCTTTGGCCATGCCGCCCACGTGGAAGGGGGCGCCGGCGACCCGGTGGCGCACGGCAGCCGACTTGGGGCGCGTGTCGGTGGTCATGATGGCCCGTTCGGCGCGCCGGGCGGCCGCCGCGTCGGCGGCCAGCGCGGCGTGCGCGGCGCGTATGCCGGCCGTCAGCTTGTCCATGGGCAGGAAGTGGCCGATGATGCCGGTGGAGGCCACGCAGACCTGCTCGGGCCGGCAGCCGACGAGCCGGGCGGTCAGCTCGGCCGAGGCGCGGGCGTCCGCCTCGCCGCGCTCCCCGGTGCAGGCGTTGGCGTTGCCGGAGTTGACGAGCACGGCGCGCACGTCATCGGCGGGCAGCAGGGCGCGGTTCCAGCGGACCGCAGCGGCGGCGAACCTGTTCTGCGTGAAGACGCCGGCCGCCGAAGCGGGGCCATCGGCCACGATGAGGGCTACGTCGGGTTCGCCTTCGGCCTTCTTGATGCCGGCGCGGGCCGAGCCCGCCCGGAACCCCGCCGCGGCGAGCAGACCGCCGTTCTCGATGATCTCCATCTGTCCTTCCCCTCCCGGCAAGTCGGCCCGCCTTCAATGGGCCGCTTCGGTGCGCATCCTCTCAAGCTCGACGTACTTCTGGTGGTGCTCGCCGGTGCCGGTCCAGTCGCCCAGCCGGGGGCCGAGCACCTCGCTCAGACGCCTGTGCAGGTCGGCGTGCCAGGGGTTCAAAGCGAGGGCGCGTTTCCAGAACTCGGCGCATTTGCGGAACTCGCCCCTGGCGGCCCAGACGGCGCCGCCCGTCTCGAGTGCGGGCACCAGGTAGGGGTCTATCTCAAGCGCGTGGTTCACCTCGGTCAGCGCGCCGTCCAGGTCTTGCCTGGCCTGGAGCACGCGGGCCAGGGCCAGGTGAGCGGCGGCCGAGCGGGGGTCTCTTTCCAGGGCCGTTCGGGCGGCCGTCTCGGCGTTGCCCGGGTCCCCGGCCGCCAGGAAGGCGCGCGAGAGCACGGAGTAGGTCTCGGCGTCCGGGCGCGATGAGGCGGCGATCTGCGCGCTTGCCAGTGCCTGCTGGACGCCCTCGCCGGTTGACTGGAGGTTGACCTCCACCAGTGCGATCCGGGCGGCGACCTCGTGCTCCGAATCGGTCGCGATCTCTTTGAGGGCCGCCGCGGCTTCGGCGGCGTTGCCCAGCTGCCCGAGCAGACGGCCCATCTGGATGCGGGCGGGGCCGTAGTCGGGCCGGCGGGCCAGCAGTTCGTCAAGGCGGGTCCTTGCCCCTGCGTATTGACCCTTGAGGGCCTCCATGGCGGCGAGCCGGACCTCGCCGTACGGGAAGTCGCCCGAGGCGGCGATTGACTCGGCAAAGGCCCGTTCGGCCGTCGGGATGCGCCACATCTCGGCGGCCAGGTCGCCGTAGGCGGCCAGCAGGGGGGCGC
>Ga0111189_1168_pt1 | contig 12777 bp, 6 predicted proteins | sample DeeMarSWOR324_28_FD_80357 | JGI IMG/M metagenome (GOLD analysis project Ga0111189, IMG submission 80357) | Planctomycetes bacterium SM23_32 | reverse complement strand
CCCTCGGCCGTCTCCCTCAGCGACTCGGCCAGTGTCGGATGGGCGTGGATTGTCTGGGCCAGCTCCTCGGCGGTGCACTCCAGTTGCAGGGCCAGCGCGGCCTCGCCCAGCAGAGAGCTGGCGCCCACGGCCGCAATGTGCACGCCCAGCAACTGGCCCGTCCTGCCGTCCGCCACCATCTTCACCAGGCCGTCGAGGTCGCCCGTGATGTGCGCCTTGCCCAGCGCCCGCAGCGGGAACTTCCTGACCACCACGTCCTCGCACCGCTCGCGTGCCTGCTGCGCGGTCAGCCCGACGGTGGCTATCTCCGGGCGGGCAAAGACGCAGGCCGGCACCACCGCGTAGTCCATGGCCGCCGTCAGGGCTCCCGTGGCGTGGGCCGCCGCCACAACGCCCTCCCGGCTGCCGACGTGGGCCAGCATCGGGCCGCCAGCGACGTCGCCGACGGCGTAGACGTGGGGGACGGCGGTCTGCATGTGCCGGTTGACCTTCAGGCCGCCGTTCTCGGCGGTCTCCAGGCCCGCCTCCTGCACCGCGAGCCCCTCGCAGTCCGGGCGTCGGCCGACACAGACCAGCATCTGCCGGCCCGACGCCTCTTTGCCGTCCGAGAGGCCGGCCCGCACGCCGCCCTCGTCCTTGCGCACCTCCTCCAGCCTCGTGCCGGTGTGGATGATGGCCCCGCTCTTCTTGAGCACCTTGACCACCTCGCGCGCGCAGTCCTCGTCCATGTCGGGCAGCAGGCGGTCCAGCATCTCGATCACCGTTACCTCGACGCCGCAGGCGGCGTAGATGCTCGCGAACTCCACGCCGATGTAGCCGCCCCCGATGACGACGACCGACTCCGGCAGTTCGCGGGCGGTGACGGCGTCGGAGCTGTCTATAATCACCTCGTGGTCGAACGGTGCCACGGGCAGCTCCACCGGGCGGGAGCCGGTCGCCACGATCACCTTCTCGGCGCTGAGCTGGCGCTCCCCCTCGGCGCCCTCCAGGCCCAGCGTGTGCGGGCCGGTGAACGAGGCGGCGGCCCGGAGCAGCTCGACCCCGTTGCCACTCAGCAGGGAGGCGATGCCCTTGCGCAGCGTTCCCGTGATGGACTCACGGCGGGCGCTGACGGCCGGCCAGTTCAGCCGCACCTCGGACAGGTCCAGGCCGGACTCGTCCATGTGCCCGGCCTCGAGCATCAGCTCGGCCGTGCGCCACAGCACCTTGGTGGGGATGCAGCCGACGTTGGTGCAGACGCCGCCCAACTCGCCCTTCTCGATAACACATGCCTTTGCGCCGAGCTGGGCGGCCCGGATGCCGGCCACGTAGCCGGCCGGTCCGGCCCCGATGACGGCCACGTCGAAGTCATAGCTCTCGCTCATGAGTGCCTCGCCGAAGGGCTTCCGTATGGGTCCGGCGGGGGGCCCGAGATGGGCCGCGCGGCAGTCGGCCATTCTACCGCATCCCGTCCGCGCCGCCAAGCCGGCCCATCCCCGGGCCGCGCGGGAAGAACTGGGGGCAGTTACCTATTCCCCCATACGTCCTCGAGGGGCCCTCTAAGGCCCTGCTGCGGAGATAACCAACCGGAAACAGGTAACTGTCCCTAGTCTTCGGGCTCGATGAGCTTCAGCTCGTAGACTGCGTCCGCCCCGAGCGCGCCCTCGTAGCCGCCGCTTGCCAGCCACTGCTTCGCCCCCTCGTCGTGGCGCAGGTAGGCGTCCCAGAACGCCGTCGTGCCGACCTTGATCAGGTCCTGGAAGAGGGCGTCCTTCTCGCCGCCGGGCATCCGGCCGCGCCCGGAGAAGACCATGTGGTCACCGTCCACGAAGGTGACCAGGTACTGGTCGGCGCCGTGGATGTTGTCGTAGGGGATGCGGCGCTCCTCGGGCGTGGTCTCGTGGATGAGGCTCCGGTCGCGCGTGCCCGTCATGTGCAGGCAGGGGATGCGTATGCTGCCGAAGGCCTTCGCGTGCGTCTCTTCGCCCCGGGGCACCGGGGCGCTCATGGGGATGGCCGCGTCCACTCTCGGGTCGCGGTAGGTGAAGTCCCGCCGCCCCACGGGGAAGACCTGCCCGGCCACCGCCAGCGTGGTGAACGCCCCGAAGGAGTGCCCGGCCACTCCGACGCGCTCCAGGTCGAGCCGGCCCCCGAACGGACCGTCCTCCCGGTTCAGCTCCTCCAGCCGGTCTATGGCGAAGGAGACGTCCTGTGGCCGGTTGACGGCGTTGCGGGGATCCCTGGTTGACTCCCGGATGCCCTCCAGCGGGTCCGGCCTCCCGCGCCACGTGGCGTCATCGCTGCCCACGTGCTGGAGGTGGACTGAGACGTAGCCGTGGCTCGCCCAGTGCCGGCCGAGGTACTCGTAGCCTTCCCGCGAGCCGCCGGCGCCATGCGAGAAGACGATGACCGGGAACGGCCCCGCGGCCGTCTTCGGGAAGTAGACCTTCGCCGGCACCTCCCGGGCGCGGCGCGCGTCACGCCACTCCAGCCGCACGAAGTCCACCTCGTGAGGCCCGGGAACGGGCCGGTAGAGTGCAGGGGCGGGCGCAACGCTGCCGGGCGCCTCTGCGCCGCACACGGCAGCCGTCAGCGCAACCAGCAGGACGATGCAATGAGGCATCCGGCTTCTCATGTCTCTCTCCCTGCCGTCCGGCTCAGAGGCGGAGCAGGGCGCGAAGCTCGCGCAGGCTGCGGGTACGCGGCGCGGCGGCGCGGCCGGCGCTCCCGTCGCGGTCCACCAGCACGGCCTCCATGCCGACGGCGCGCGGGCCGGCGACGTCCCAGCGGGCGTCGTCGCCGACGAAGGCGCAGTCTTGTGCGCCGACGCCGAGGGCTTCGAGCGCCGCCACGAAGATGCGCCTGTCCGGCTTGCGCCAGCCGACGTCGCCGCAGAAGACGGCCAGGTCCACGCGTTCGGCCAGGCCGTGTCGCTCCAGCTCTTCGCGCCAGAGCGCCGCCGGGCTGCCCCAGGGCGTGTTGGAGACGATGGCCGTCCTGAGCCCGGCGTCGCGGAGTTCCGTCAGCACGGGGACGGCGTCCTCGAAAGGGCGCGCCCGGGCGAAGATCGGCTCCATGAAGCGCCGGCAGAGCCGGTCAACTGAGCTCGCCTCCTTGCCGTCAGGAGCGGCGGACGGCAGGCCGAAGATGCGCGCCAGGCGGCCTTCAAGAGGCCGGACGCGGTGGTCGGCCGCGACGTAGTCCTCCTGCTCGACCCGCCGCCACAGCTCGTCCTCGGCCACCTCGAGGGCGCCCCGCTCGGCCAGCAGGTCGCGCACCCCGCCGATGCACTCGCGCGCCACGCCCGGCCACTCGGCGCGCAGGTAGTAAGCGACCAGCGTGTTGCCCAGGTCGAACAGGACGGCCTTCTTCATGGGCGGCGCTACGGCATCTCGACCTCGTAGATCATGCGCGCCCCCTCGGGTCCGCGCACGTCCAGCGGCACTACGAGCAGCCCGTCCCGCACCTCGGCGTCAACGGGCGCCGCCCGCCGGCCGCCGGTAGTCAGCGCATAGACGCGCGCCCGCCCGGCGTCGCGCACGCGGATCTGCGCGGTCGCCGATCCGGCGCGCACCAGGTAGGGCAGGCCCCCCCAGCTCAGCAGCGTGCAGCGCTCCTTCTCGCCGAACCGGGCGCCCTCGTTCTGCAGGTCGGTCAGGTGCGTGATGATCAGCCGGGAGCTCTCCGTGATGGGCTGATCGTCAACGCTGGAGACCCAGACAGTCGCACCCGTCTGCTGGACGGTGACGGTGACGGGCCCGGCCTGCACGGTCTGCCCCTCGGGTGCGAAGCAGCCGGCCGTGCGTGGCGTGTCGAGCACCATGACGTCGCGAGGGGCGTCCACCAGCAGCTCGCCGGTCTCGCTGTGGAGGCAGTTCCGTGCCAGGTCGGTTCGGTTGCCCTCGAGCCAGCCGCGGGCTCGCATGGCCTCCAGGACGGCCGGGCCTGTCTCGGGCGCGTAGGGGTCGGCGTCGAGCGCCCCTGCGCCGTAGGCGCCCGGGTCCCGCCCCCAGCCGAGCGGCAGCACGATATCCGCCGGCACCTGACCGGCGGCGTCGGCCAGGAAGGTGCCGACCCGCGTGACGCCGGCCAGGCCGTTCCACGGCGGGGTCAAGCCGATGCGACGCCGGCTCTGGCTCAGCAGCTCCTCCGAGGTCATGACGATGGCCACGCTGTGGGGCGCCGCGCGCATGTCGCCCCGCAGGAAGAGGCAGAGCGCCGCGCGTTCGGCGGCCTGGTTGAGCGGGTCGGAGGCCAGGTCGAAGTAGCCCACGGGGCGCGGCTCGAACAGGTTGTCGCGGCTGTGGCTGTAGGCGAAGCGCCACAGCACGCCCCAGTCCTGGAGGGCGGCGAGCGCGCCGGTCAGGATGCCGCCCACTCCGCGGTAGCGCGCGGGGGCGGCGTAGTTGAACTCGCTGATCGTGAACGGCTTGTCCATCAGCCGCACGAACGCATTCCCGCGCCCGCCCGGGATGCCCTCGGACACAGGGCTGACGTTGCCGATGCGCGAGGGCAGGCGCCAACTGCGCTCGATGAACTGCGGATGGTCCACGTAGAAGTGGTCGTCCACGTAGTCGAAGTCGGCGCGGGCGGCCTGGCTCTGGACCGTGTTGCTCCAGCCGTTCATGTTCGTCAGCAGCGCCCGGCAGCCCAGCTCGTCGCGCACGAACTGCTTCATTCGCGCGAACATGCGCCTTTCCATCTCCGCCAGGAAGGCGACCAGGTCCCGGCTGCGGGGCGTGTCCTCGTAGGCGTTGCGGTGCAGCGGCACGGTCCCTTGCGAGGGGTCGCCGCCGGGGTCGTCGCCCCAGGCCTCGCGCAGGGCCTCGCGGGTGCCGTATCGTTCGGCAAGGTAGCCGTTCCACGCACTGCGCCAGTCTTCGGCCGTGCGCCCCTCCACGCCCCCGATGTAGTTGGCCATGTTGCCCTCGTTGATCATGCTGAGCCAGGCCAGGGCGGGATCGGCGGCGTAGCTGGTGCCCGTGTAGGGGTTGACGTGCGTGAGCAGGTTGGCGGCGAACGCCTTCCAGTTCTCAAAGGCGCTTTCGTTGACCGGCACGAGCATCTTGAAATCACGCGCGTCGCCTTCGGCCCCCGGCCATATCTCGCGGGCGAGGACGGGGCGGGATACGAACAGGTCCGTGGTCACGTAGATGCCGCGCTCCTTGAGGGCGGCAAACAGGTAGTCGAGCTGGTCTAGCCGGTCGGGCTGGAAGGTGGTGGTTGTGCCTGCCGAGCGGTCCACCAGCTCGCCCTCGTAGTGGTGGAAGCGCACGGTGTTGTAGCCGAGGCGCATCAGCCGCTCGGCCAGCCGGTCGGCCTGATCGTGGCGGATGTAGTGGGCGCTGAAGCAGAGGTTCACCCCGCAGAAGCGCCGCGGACGCTCGGGCGCGCGCTCGAAGGCGAGCTGCCCGTCCGGCCGCGCCATGAGCCAGCCAAGGGAACCGGCGGGCCTCTCGCGCTCAAGCAGGGCCGAGAAGTCCAGCGCCGAGCCCGGCTCCACGTCCAGCTCCACCCGCAAGGGCACCCACTCCTCACCGGCGTGGACGGTAACGGGCTCGTCGAACTCGAGCTCTATCGCCTCGGGCGCCTGCAGCTGGAAGGCCACCTCCAGCGCGCGGCCCGCGGCCCACGGCGTCGCGGCGTCCATCTGCGGCCCGATGCGCACGGACATGGGTTTGCTGCGCAGGTGGACCTGGCCGGCGAAATCGGCCGGCACGGGCACCGCCTGCCCGTCGGCCGCCACCGCCCGTCCGGCCACGTGCCGCATGGGCACGTTCACGGACACGTGGAGGCTGTTCAGGTTCATGGCCGTCTGCGGCGTGAGCCTGTAGGCGAGCCGCAGGCGCCCCTCCGACGCGTCGGCGTGCAGCTCACAGGCGACCGTCCCGCCGCCCGGCGCCCTGAGGGCGCCGCGCACGGTGCCCGCCAGGGGCGCCGCCTGCCCGCTCGGATCCAGGGAGCCGCCGCGCCAGCCCGACTCAAAGAGCCCCGGCTCAACCGTGGCGACCTCAGAGCCCCCGAGGGTCAGCCGCACCGAGCCGGACGGCCTGACAAGGGCGTGCCATTCCTGTGCCGCGTGCGTGTTCGCTGTCATGGCGGTCATCCCGACAATGGCGATGATAAGGCAGATGGACTTGGTCATGATGCTGGGTCCTTCCCGGTTTGGCCCTGCGGCTCAATCGGACATGAGGAACCACGCCGTCACCAGCGGGTCGTCCCCGGAACTTGTTGTGTGGTGGTCCTCGCCCGGCTCTATGACGACCACGTCGCCGGCCTGCACGGGGTGCTCCGTGCCGTCAACCGGCAGCACGCCCCGGCCCTGGAGGAAGATGAAGACCTCGTGCACGTCGTGCACGTGCACGGGCTCCGGATGGGCGATCTCGCCCGGCTCGTAGCAATGCACGCCGCCGTGCGTGACGCGCCGTCCGCCGAGCACGTCGGGCATGAGCCGGGACGGGCCGGGCTTCAGGTCGGTGATGCGCAGCTTCTTCACTTCCCGCTCTCCTCTCGGTTCACCAGCGGCAGTAGCGGTAGGGATCGTCGCCGTAGTCGAAGTCGTCGCGGTAGTCGCGGTGGTAGAAGCTCTCGGCGGCCTTGTCGCGCTTGAGCTCTAGGAACATCTCGCCCGGCTCGCCTCCGAAGCCGCCGCCGCCGAAATGGTCGAAGACGCGCACCGCGACGACGTTGCGGCCCGCCCGCACCAGGCGCGCGGGGACGGTGTAGAGGCGCGGAACATGCCAGTGCTCGGGCGTGCCGGCGTCGGTGCGCCCGACGAGGACGCCGTTGACGTAGGTCTCGTCGAAGTCGTCAATCGGCCCCAGCGAGAGCAGCAACTCCTGCCCTGACAGGTGCTCGGGCACCTCGACGGTCCTGCGGAAGACGGCCTCGCCGTCGGCCCCCTCCCATGCGCCGCCCACGTCCTCCCAGAGCCCCGGCAGGGCCATCTCCTCCCAGGCGGAGTCGTCGAAGCCCTCAGCGACGGCCCGCCTCGCCTCGTCCGTCATGCCGGGGTCGGGGTGGGGCCGGTCAAGGCCGGGGCTCGGCGCGAGCCGTGCGGTGAGCTTCGCGCGCCAGGGGCCGTCCAGGCGCACCTTGTAGTAGTCGGGGTGGCGCGGCTGGAAGATCCGTGTGTCCATGGCGAACGTCGCGCCCACGTTGGCCAGCACCTGGGCCAGCGCGCGCGTCTGGCGCCAGCGCGTGTAGCGGAAGTAGGTCTGCGTCTCGCAGTCGAAGCGATTCGGGTCGGCTTGGCAGAAGACGGCGACGCCGCGGCCGACCCCTCTGCGGCCGAGCAGGCCGTCCGCCCCCACCTCGCAGCCCCCCGCCACCAGCCGCCCTGGCCAACTGCACGCCGAGCGGCGCCGTCTCGCCCTGGCGGGGCAGGAACAGCGCCCGCCCGCCGGCTTCCAGGTAAGCCGTCAGGTGCCCGTCGTCCACCGCTGCCGTGGGGCCCACGATGAGCAGATCGGGGGCATCGCCCAGGCCGTCCGCGCGCTGGTAGACGACTCCCAGTCCGTCCAGCAGCTCCGCGCCGGCGTCGCCGCCCACGTAGACGACCTGCTCCGCCTTCGGGGCAAGGGGCGCCTGCGCGGCGTAGTCGAGCAGCCGGCGGGCCGTTCGCGCGGCGGCCGGATCGCGTTCGGCGTGGTCCTCGAGGTCGAGCGTGCACAGGATCAGCCGCCCGGCCCCGTAGTCCAGCTCCATCAGCGGCGAATAGGCCAGGTCGAACTCGCACTCCAGGATAGGGCGCCATCCGCTGCGGTGGGGTTTCTCGACCGGAGCGCTGCTGACGGCGCCCCGGTTGCCCCAGTGCCAGCCGTACCATGGGCAGCCGCCGTACCCCCCGCGCCGGGCCTCGTCCCAGGCCGGGTCGGGATAGGCCTCAACCAGCGTGCTCTCGCCCGTCCAGTCCCGCAGATCTCCGGCGTCGAGCCCCGTCAGGACGGGGTGGTCCGTGGAGACGGGGAAGACACGCCGCGCCAGGTAGGGGCAGAGGCGCAGGCCCCAGTAGCCGCGCATCCAGTCGGGGTCCTGGGCGAAGACCACGGCCCGGCCGCCCCCGCGCACGAGCGCCTCCAGGTCGCCCGGCGGCCTGTGTCCGTCGGAGAGCGCCCTGCGGCCGACCACGACCAGCGCCGCGCCCACACCGCCGTCCCAGGGCTCCGTGTCGCAGCCGACCAGGTCGAGCAGCCGCGTCGTCTCGCCCGGCGGATCGAAGACGGCTACGCGCCGCCCGGCCGGTCCCTCCGGGGCGAACGCGCGGAAGCCGAAGACGTCCTCGTGGCGGTGCTCGCCGATGGTCGCCTCCAGGCGCGCCTCGCCGGCCAGCTTCGGCGCGCCGAACTCCGCCGGGACTTCGAACGTGGCAGGGAAGAACAGCGTCTGTGCCACCCCGACCTCTCCGCTCTCGGCGCCCTCGGCCACGCGGCGACGACCGACCGTCGCGCGCCACTCGAAGGCGAACGGCTGGGGCGTGCGGGTGTCGTTGATGACGACGATCTGCTTGCTGACGGCCTGTCCGGCGGCGAAGTCGTGGTCCTTGGCCGTGAAGGCGTCCGGGGGGCCGGCGATCCAGGCCAGCGTCGGCCCGTTGTTCGCCAGCAGGGCCTCTCCGCCGGGGTAGATGCGGTTGCCGATCGGCTTCAGGTGGTGCAGCAGGCCCCTGGAGACGGTCCGGTAGTAGGTGCCCCGCCGGCCGGGCTGGAATGGGCCGAGGTCTACCTGCTCGTCGAAGTCAGATGCCGGGCCCCAGCCGTGCCCGTCGCTCCAGGGGTACATGCCGCCCGTGGTGCCCATCGTGCGCCAACTCCGGTAGGTGTTCGTGCTGAACAGGTGCTGGAGCATCTGGTTGGCCGGCGCGAAGTCCAGCTCGGCGTTGCCCTGCCAGTTCTTGTAGAGCTGGCCCTCGCGGTAACGTTCCACGATGCGGGCGCGGTATTCGGGGGTCTCCTTCTCGTAGGCTTCGGTGCCGAAGTAGATGGCGCAGAACTCCGTCATGAGTGGCTCGCTGTAGGTCGCCCCTGCGTCCTGTCCCCAGCCCCCGCCGGCCCGGCCGCGCATGAAGGTGCAGTGCAGCGGCGTCCCGAACTCGACCACCCAGTAGGGCATCTCCCCGTGCTCGGCCCAGTGGCTAAGCCACTCCTCCCGCTCCTGGAGCGGGATCATGCAGAGGTAGCTGTTGACGGTGTGCACGTCGCCCACGTAAGCGCCCTGGTGGGTGAAGACCGGGCGGGAGGGGTCATGCCTCTTGGTGATGGCGATGCCTTCCGCGCCGGCGTCCGCCTTGCGGCGGAATCCCTCGTCGCCGTCGGCCCAGCCGCGCCGGCCGATGACGCGGGGGTTCTGGTCCTGCCAGTGGCCGAAGAAGTTGCCGCTGGTGCCCCACATGACGATGGAGGGGTGGTTGCGGTACCGGCGCAACTCGGCCGCCATGCGCTGCTCGTAGCGTTCCTTCACCCCCGGCTCGTCCCAGGTGAAGCGCCATCGGGGGTCGTAGATGTAGCCGTCCATGGCCAGGGCGACGCCGGTGACGGGGAGGCCCTTCAGGTCGGCCCGCTCGCAGATCAGCTCGCGGAAGTTGACCGTGCCGCGCTCGTCGTGGTTGCCCGGCCAGAGTTCGAGCAGGTTGTAGCCCGCCCAGAGGCAGCCCTCCAGGGCGTTGTCAATGGCCTCCACCACGCCGCTCACGTTGCTCCAGGCCTCGCGGCCCCAGTGGTGGGGGCGCAGGCGCATCTGCTTGCCGTTCAGGATGAAACGCTCTCCCTCGATCCAGAACTCCCGGAAGCCGAAGCGCTGCCGATAGATGTCTTCGACGCCCGCGCCTCTCACCTCGAGCACCAGGTCGTACAGGCTCGGCTGGCCGATGTCCCAGAGGCGGGGATCCGGCCAGCCCCAGGCTGCCCTGACGAGCTGGGCGTCGGCCGGCTCGACGGCCGCCCGGGCCGTGAAGCGCCGCTCCTCGCGCCCCGCCTCGTCGAGCACCCTCGCGACGAGGTCCACCGTGCCCTTCTCCCGAACGCCGGTCAGCTCCACGTTGAGTGCCAGCTCCTGCTGCCGGGTGGAGGTCCGCACGAAGACGTCGCTGACGTGCGCCCCGCGCGGCCGGCTCAGCAAGAAGACCTCGCCGATGATGCCGCGGGAAGGCAGGTCGGCCTCGCGGGTGAAGACCTGGTTCTCGGCGACGCCCATGTACTCGACCGCCTGCTCCTCGCCTGCGGCCGCCACGACGAGGATGCGCAGGTTGACCTCACGGCCGGCCTCGACCGCGTCCGTTATGTCCACCGTGCCGCCGGGCCACGCGACGCGGCCGCACTCGACGCCGTTGGCGTAGACGAGGGCGTCCGTGCTGACGCGCACCAGCTCCAGCAGGACCGTGCGGCCCGTCCATTCGGGCGGTATCGTGACGGTGCGCTCGTACCAGCCCCGCGCCAGCTCGCGCAGGTCCACGCCCTGCCAGGCCGGCCCGTTGCCGCGGGCGACGATGCCGGGCAGCTTCCAGTAGTAGTTCCACGTGCCGGGCACGCGGATCCAGCCCCAGCCGTCCCCTGGGTCGGCGGCGGACGGGCCGGCCGCCGGCATGAAGTGCCAGAGGCCGTTCAGGCAGATGCGCCCGCGCACCGCGCTGAGGGCCTCGACCGGCTCCCGGCCCCGGTGGGCCTGCTCGCTTTCAGGCAGAGGCACGGCCTGGCCTCCCCGCGCAGTGGCTGCGCTCCACGCGCACCAGAGCACGATCAACGCGGCAGCCGGCGCCGCCAGACGGCGCGTCGGGTGCGCGGGTGTGCGCATCGCATTCCTCCAACGAAGTCGCGACCGGCCGCGGCCGGCTCACCGGTTGCTCCGGAAGCCGACATCGCGGACGAACAGGTTGCGGTCCTCTCCGTCAATCGTCCGATCGTTGGTGAACTCGACGGTCACGGTGTGGAGGCCGGCCGTCAGCCGCAGCGTGCCGACGCGGTAGACCCGGTCGGAGCTGGAGTGCAGGTTCACCTCGTGGACGAGCTCCCCGTCCACGGACACCGCCGCGTTCGCGAACACGCCGCCGGCCGGTGTGGAACGCCCGCGGATGAGCACGTTGTAGCTGCCGTCGGCCAGGCAGCGGAACGTGGCCGCGTACGCGCCGGCGGAGAAGATGGCGAACTGGTCGGGCTGCTTACGGGAGTAGGCAATTTGGCCGACCGGCTCGAACCGTCCGCCGGGGATCCAGACGGGCGCCGGCTCGGCCCGGTCGAACGTCGCGCCCAGATTGGCCAGCAGGCCGGATGCGTAGCGGTAGCCCTTGGTGCGGTTGGCGGCATTGGTGTCCCAGCGGACGCCGTCCAGCACCAGCCGCCCCGCGCCGGCCTGGACGACGGCGAGGACGGCCGGCTGGACCGGCATCTCCAGCCCCTGCGGCTTCCACGGGCGGCCCGTGACGGCCAGCCCGCGCAGCATCATGTTGCGGTCCTCGCCTCCGACGAACAGGTCGTTGACGAAGGCCACGGTCAGACGGCTCGTGCCGGCGGGCAGTTCGAGGAGCAGGGGGTAGTCGCGCGGCTCCTGCTGCGTGAGGCCCACGGACGCCACTTCGCGTCCGTCCACGCGGACCGACGCCACGGGCAGCCCGCCCTGCGAAGGCGTGCCGCTGAGCCGCAGCACCAGCACGTAGAAGCCGGCGTCCCCCACATCGAGGTCGCCGGTTGCCGTGCCGTTCGTCGCGAAGCTGATGCCCTCGTCCGTCAGGTCCACGTAGGTGCCTTCCAGGCTCAGGTCGGCCAGGGGGATGGAGTGCATCTCGCCGGTCGGCACGTCCGGCTCGACGGCGCGGTCGGCCACGGTGGGATCAATGTCGGCGTCGCGCATCCAGCTCCTGACCGGGCCGGTGAAGTAGAGGTCCTCGCGGGACACGCCGGCCAGCAGCTCGTGCTGGCGCCGCGCGATGCTCACCGGCCCCTGCGCCGGGCCGATGCGCAGGCCCTCCAGGCCCACTTCGCCCGCCAGTCGGGCGAACGCGTCCGGGTCCGGGGCGTGCCAGTAGACGGTGGCTCCGTTGCTCAGGTGAGCGCGAAGGCGCGGCACCGACCGCTCCACCCTTTCGCCGCCGCCGTGCAGGATCACCAGCGGCGTCCCTGCGACGGCCGGGGCCTGGAGCGCGTCGACAGTGCGAAAGTCCACCCCGAGTTCGCGCAGGCTCCCTTCAAAGGCCTCCTGGTCCGAGACGACCACTGTGGCGGCGCCGGTAGGCTCCGTGTCGGCCAGGTAGTGCAGGGCGTTCCGGAGCAGGCGCCGGGCCACCGGCTCGGCGTCCAGCTTCTCCGCGACCAGCGCCTGGCAGAGCAGGACCGTGCCTCCGCCGGCCCGCAGCTCGACGATGGGGGCCTGGTCCAGGTGTTCGTTGCCGCCCGAGACGGCGAGGGCCCGCGCCCCGTGCTCCGTGGGGCGGCGCACCTCCCAGCGCGTGACGTAGTGGTCGCCCCGCCAGAACTTCAGGTCGTCCGGCCCGATGCCCCGCAGCACGGGGTGGTCCCATGCCAGCGGGAACGTCATGGTGGAGGCGTGCGGCACGAGCGCGGCCGACACGGGCAGCCCCTCCAGCGAGGTCTGCTCCAGGACAAGCACCCGCCCGCCGGCGTTCAGGAACTCGCTGATGAGGGCGGCGCTCTCCTGTTCGCGCCCGACGGTCGGCATGTCGTCCGCGCCCGCTGCCGGGCCGGCCGCCCCGGGCGCGAAGATCAGGATGTCGCTCGACGGATCGAGGTCCGCCAACTCGGAGAGGTCCGTCACGTACCAGCCGCGCAGACCCGCCTCCTGGAGCCTGTC
>Ga0111189_1111_pt1 | contig 12780 bp, 12 predicted proteins | sample DeeMarSWOR324_28_FD_80357 | JGI IMG/M metagenome (GOLD analysis project Ga0111189, IMG submission 80357) | Planctomycetes bacterium SM23_32 | reverse complement strand
GAGGGCCTGCCCGTTCGGCCCGGCAGCCTGCATGGCGCTGCGGTCGTGATGGCGCTCGATCAGCGTCAGTATCTGCTCCCGGACCGCCGCGGGCAGGCCCAGGTCGCCCAGCACTTCGGCGGCGCCCCGGCGCCCCGCCTCCCCGTGGTCCGAATCGCTCCCACCAAAGCTGGCCGCCCTGCCGATGTCATGCAAGATGGCCGCCGGCTCCAGCACCAGCGGATCGGCCCCCAACTCCATCTCCAGCTTCTCCGACACCCGCAGGACGGCCAGCGCGTGCCCTGCCCGGCCTTCGTCTTCCCCGAAGGCCGCCTTCATGCGTTCGACAATCTCGTCGCGCAGCGGCCCGACCCATGAGTCGTCCCCCTCCCGCAGCGCCGCCATGCACTCCGAGGCGTAGCGGCACCACTCCAGGCACTTCAGGGAGTTCTCCGGATTGACGAACCGATGCCCGCACCGGCGGCACCTGCGCATCAGCTCGTCCGGCCAGAACTCGACGACGTGGCCGCACTCGGGGCACTCCACCTCGGCGATGTCGTGTGCCTTCATGAACATCGGGTCCTGTCCGGGGCATTTCTGAGAGCTCATCTGGCCGCTCCTTCGCCGGCGGGCTCGGCGCTGAAGACCTCGCCGAGCGTCACCTCCGCCAGACGTGCGTTCAACTCCACCTGAAGCTCCGCCAGCCGGACCCGGACGGGGCAGAACTCCGTGCGCCGACAGACCTCCGGCTCGACGAAGCACTCGTTCATCACCAGCGGGCCCTGCACCGTCTCCACCACGTCCAGCAGCGTGATGTCCTCCGGCGCCACGTTCAGCCGGTAGCCCCCGAAAGGCCCCTGTCGGCTCTGCACCATGCCGGCGCGGTTCAGCCGCTGCATGATCTTGCGCAGGAAGATCGCCGGCACGTCCTCCCCCTCGGCAAGGACGCTGACCGAGACGAAGTCGTCCGCGCCGGCCAGCTTCCTCAGCGCACGCACCGCGTAATCCGTCTCGCGTTTGATGATGGCCATGGCTTACTTAGACCTCTTTCATCTTATTCAATAAGAGTATATCACTCCTATTATCCGTTGTCAAGCCCTTTCTTCCCTTTTTCCCGCGCAGCCCGGCCGGGGCCGCCCGTGCTCCTCTCCGCGCCGGGCGCCGAAGCTCAGGGGGGCCGTCGGGCAAGCAGGGCGACTGCTGCGGCGCCGGCCAATGCGCCGGCTGCGTTGGCGAGAAGGTCCCCGGCGGCGAAGACGCGCCCGGTGAGCGGCTGAAGGCACTCGAGGGCCAGCCCGAACGCCAGGGAGAGCCCGACGGCCGCCGCGAGCCGTCTGCCCAGAGGCAGGCGCGGCGTGCTCAGGAAGACGAGCACGCAGAGCACGGCGTAGATGAGGGCGTGGAGCGTCAGGTCGGCGCCGGGGAGACGGACGGCGGCCCGCGCGACGGGCGGATTCCGAAGCAGGCTGCCGGCAGCGACAAGGGCCGTCCAGACTGCGGTCGCCAGGCGGACCAGCCTTATGCGGGTGCCGCGCGCGAGCATGGATGCTCCCTTCTGTGCCGCCGGTCCTCATGGGGGTATGCGCCGGCCGCCACTGCCGGGAGCGCCGTAGCAAGCGCAACGGGCCGAACTGCCTTCATCGTCAGCGGAGCTCCCTGGGGCGACGGGGTTGCTTCGCGGCGCGACTTGCGAGATAGTATAACGCCCCGGCCGCCGGGAACCCGCGTCACACGTCTGCCGCGAGGGGCGTCATGGCCGCATCCAGAGGACGACGGTGGCGCGTGCACGGTTTCCTGAGCGGCCTGGCGTGCCCCTTCCGCGCCGCCCGCCTCATGCTGCGCAGCCGCCGGCTGCTGCTGCTCGCCCTGCTGCCCTTCGTGCTGTGCCTGGTGATCTACGCCGGCTTCTTCACGGCCGTGCTGCTGCTCACGGACAACGTGGTGGGGCTGGTCATCGAACCGGGCGCGTGGTGGCGCACCGTCATCCGGGCGGCCCTCTTCGTGGCGCTGCCGGCCACTTTCCTCGTCTTCTCGGCGCTCACCTACACGGCGTTCTGCTTCGTGGTGGCGGGGCCGCTCTACGAATGGCTCTCCATCGCGGCCGAGAAGGCCGTCAGCGGGAGCGTACGGGAGGAGCCCTCCGGCCTCAAGAACATAGTGGTTGACTTCCTGCGCGCGCTCGTCCTGGCGGTGGCCGTCCTCGCCATTGAGCTGGTCGTGCTGGTGTGCGGCCTCGTGATGGCGCCCGTGACCACAGTGCCGGCCTTCATGGCCTCGGCGGTGCTGCTGGCGCTGGAGTACCTGGACTACCCGATGGAGCGGCGGCGGCTGTCACTAAAGGAGAAGGTGCGGTTCGTGCGGCAGCACGCCTGGGAGATGATGGGGCTCGGTCTGCCGATGCTCCTGTGCCTGATGATCCCGTTCCTGGGGGCGCTGTCCCTGCCCGTAGGAGTGGTGGCCGGGACGTTGCTCTTCCTGGACCTGGCCGGGCCCGGCGAGGATTGACCGACCGCTGCGGCTCTGTTAGCATCGGGACGGCGGGGCAGCTTTCGAGGCGGGGGGGTAGGCATGTCGCACAGGACCGCGCGGGGCGTCGTGGCGGCGGGGCTGGCGGTGTCAATGGCGCTGGCCGGGCAGGGATGCACGGAAGAAGAGCCGCCCGCGGCGCCCGTCCACGTCGAGGTGGCCGCTGACACGCCGACGGCCGTGCAACCGGTCGCCGACGAGCCCCCCGTGTGGGAGAGGCCGCGCTTCGCCGAACGCAGGGACGGGCGGCTCGCCATGGTGAGCACACAGATCGAGCAACGGGGCATCAAGGACGAGGCCGTGCTCGACGCCATGCGCCAGGTGCCCCGCCACCTGTTCGTGCCCGAAGAGGGCCGGGCCGCCGCATACGCCGACCGTCCGCTCCCCATCGGACTGGGGCAGACGATCAGCCAGCCTTACATCGTCGCCTACATGACCGATCTGCTCCAGGTCAAGCCCGGCGACAGGTTGCTGGAGGTCGGGACGGGCAGCGGCTACCAGGCCGCCGTCCTCTCCGAACTGACGCCGCACGTCTACAGCATCGAGATCATCTCGAAGCTGGCGGACGCCGCGCGCAAGCGTCTGAAGGAGCTGGGCTACGAGACGGTGCAGGTGAAGGTGGGCGACGGCTACTACGGCTGGGAGGAGCAGGGGCCGTTCGACGGCATCATCGTGACGGCCGCCGCCGGCCACGTGCCGCCGCCCCTCGTGCAGCAGCTCAAGCCCGGCGGCCGGATGGTGATACCGGTCGGCGGCGTTCTCGACACCCAGCACCTCACCGTGGTCACCAAGAGCGAGGAAGGCCGGGTGCACACGCGCAGCGTGCTGCCGGTGCGCTTCGTGCCCATGACGGGCCGCGTGCAGAGCGGCCGCTGAGGGGGGCCGGCGCCCCATCCCGCCTCGTCCGCGCCCCTCCCCCCTGAAGGGGGTCACGCGCCGACATGTCGAACGCGCTGGGACAGCAACGGCGCTACAGCTGGTCGAGCGCGTGCGCGCTCCTGCTGGTCTCGGCGGCCGTCATCGCCCTCGAGCTGGCGCTGATGCGCTGCCTTTCCATCGCGAGCTGGCACCACTTCGCCTACCTGGTCATCAGCACGGCCCTGCTCGGATTCGGGGTGAGCGGCACCGTCCTCACCTTCGCCGGCGGCCTGCTGCGCCGGCGCTTCGCGCTCTCCTGCGTGGTGCTGACGGGCCTGTTTGCCATCTCGGTCGTGCTCTGCTTCGCCGCGGCCCAGGCCCTGCCGCTGGAGCCACGCTACGTCCTCTACAGCGGCTCCCAGGCGGCTCTCATGTTCCTCTACCACCTGATCCTGCTGGTGCCGTTCCTGCTCGGGGCGCTGGTGATCGGGCTCTGCCTGATGCACTTCGAGGGCGAGGCGCACCGGGTCTACGCGACGAACCTGATTGGCAGCAGTCTCGGCGGCCCCTTGGCCATCGGGCTGATGTTCCTGCTGCCGGCGCAGGCGCTGCTCTGCGTGGTGTCAGGGCTCGGGCTGGCGGCGACGGCCCTGTGGACGGTCTGGGGGCGGAGGCGGCCCGGAGTGGTGGCGGCCGGCCTGCTCGCGGTTGGTGCCGGAGCAGCGGCGCTGGCGCTGGTCAGCCCGCTTCGGCTCGAGGTGGACCAGTTCAAGATGCTCTCAACGATGCGGCTGTGGGAGCAGGAGGGACGGGCTCGGCACGTGCTTACGCGACACGGCCCCCGGGCCCGGCTCGACGTCTACGAGTCGCCGGCCCAGCACCACACGCTGTTCGTTGGCCTCACGGCGACGGAACTGCCCCCGCCCCAGCTGACCGTGCTGGCCGACGGCGACGCGGCCGCGACTGTCTTCAACATCCGCTCGCCCGACGAGGCGGGGATCCTGGACTCGACGCTGATGGCCGTGCCCTACCGGCTGATGGGGGGCGACCGCGCCGGCCCAGGTCCGCGGGTGCTGCTGCTGGGCGAGGCCGGGGGGGTGAACGTGTGGCTGGCCCGGCGGATGAGGGCCGTTCACATAACGGTTGTGCAGTCCAACCCCCAGCTCGTGGACGCGCTGCGCGGCCCGCTCTCCGACATGGGGGGCGACGTCCTGAGCGGGCCGGACGTGACCGTGGTGGTGGCAGAGCCGCGCGCCTTCCTGGAGCGGACGGGCGCCAGGTTCGACCTGATCCAGATCGTCACCAGCGAGGCCCAGGCGGCGGGCGTGAGCGGGCTCAGGTCGCTGCACGAGGAGTTGCTGCTGACGCGGGAGGGGATGGCCCTCTGCCTGGACGCGCTTAGCGAACGCGGCGTCCTCGCCGCCACGCGGGGGCGGCAGCTCCCGCCGCGCGACAACGTGAAGATGCTCGCCACCATGGCGGCGGCCCTCCAGGCGCGGGGCGTGAGCGACCCGGCGGCGCATCTCGTGCAGGTGCGCGACTACCAGGCCGCCACCACCATGGCCTTCCGCTCGCCCGTGCCGCAGCCGGTCTGCGCGGCCCTTTGCAGGGCGGCCGACGAGCGCAGCCTGGACATCGAGTGGGCCGACTGCCCCTTCGTCCGCTACGACCGCCAGGTGAACGAGGTCCCCGGGCCCGAGGGCGAGCCCTACTCCTACTTCCACTACGCCGCCGAGCAGATGCTGACCGGCCGGCGCGAGCAGTTCTTCCGGGACTGGGTCTACGATGTGCGCCCCGCCGTGGACGACCGGCCGTACTTCTACAACTTCGGCGCCGGTCCGTGGGCGGCCGGGCGGCGACCGGCGCCTACTTCGTGCTGCTGGGGCTGGCCTACCTGATGCTGGAGATGGCCTGCCTGATGAAGTTCACGCGCTTCCTGGACGACCCGCTCTACTCGGCGGCGCTCGTCATCAGCGCGTTCCTTCTGTTCAGCGGCCTCGGCAGCGCGCTGAGCCGCCGGGCTGCGCAGTCGCCGCAGCGGGCCGCCTGGACGGCGGTGGTGGGCATAGGGCTGCTGACGGTGCTCTGCGTGGTGGGGCTGGACGCCGCGTTCCGGGCGCTGATCGGATGGCCGCTGTGGGGACGCACGGCGGCAGCGGTCGCCTTCATCGCCCCGCTGGCCTTCCTGATGGGCTGGCCCTTCCCGAGCGGACTCACGCTGGTGCAGAGGGGCAGCCCCGCCCTGGTCCCCTGGGCCTGGGGAGCCAACGGCTTTGCCTCGGTGGCCGCCGCCCCGCTGGCCGTAATGCTCGCCGTGGCGGCCGGCTATAGGAGCGTGCTGCTCATCTGCGCGGGGCTCTACGCGCTGGCGGGGCTGGCGTCGTTCCGCCTGCCGGGGGCGGATCAGGGCCGGGGGCAGACCTCCTCCAGCACGCCGCGGACGTAATCCTCGTCCACGGGCTCGGGGTTGGCCCTGGAGGAACCGCTGGTGAGCGCGTAGTCCATGATGGCGCTTTCCCATGCCTGGTCGGGGTAGTCGCCGAGCGTGCGGGGCAGGGCCAGGCGATCCAGCAGGCCCGAGACGACCTGATGGGGGTCGGCCCGCATGGCCCATTGCAGCGCCGGCCACTTGCCGGCAGCCGCCGGGGCGTTAAGCCGCAGCACGGCCGGCATCAGGGCGGCGCAGACGACGCCGTGGGGCAGTCCGCTGTAGAGGCCCAGCGGGTGGGCCAGGCCGTGCACGGCGCCGAGCCGCGCGCTGCCCAGGGCGAGGCCGGCCATGTAGCTGCCCTCGGAGACGGCGGCGCGCGCCCGGCGGTCCCGCCCGTCCTCGTAGGCAGCCGGCAGGTGCTCGACGATGAGGCGAACGGCCCCCAGCGACAGCGCCTCCGTCGTCGGGATGGCGTGCACGGAGAGGAACGACTCGACGGCCTGCACCAGCGCGTCCATCCCGGCGCCGGCGGTCACCTCCGGCGGACAGCTCAGCGTCAGGTCGGGGTCAGTGATGGAGACGGTGGGCATCAGGCCGTCGCCGCGGATGCTCTTCTTCAGGCGGCCGGCCGGATCGGTGAGCACGCTGTTGCACGTGACCTCCGCGCCGGTTCCGGCGGTGGTCGCGACCGCTATGTGAGGAAGCCCCGGCTGCCCGATGGCGCGGCCGGCGTGGAACTCGGCCGTCAGAGCATCCTCGAAGGCCAGCGCGGCCGCCGCCTTGCCCACGTCAATCGCGCTGCCGCCTCCGGCCTCCACCACCAGGTCGCAGGCGCGCTCCCTCAGCGTGCGACGAGCGGCGTCCACCGTCCCCACGTCGGGCTCGGGCGGGGCCTGCTCGAAGGGCTCCACGGCGACGCCTGCCGTTTCCAGCAGGGCCGTGAGCCAGCCGGTTATGCCCGCCGCGCGCAAGGCCCTCCGCCCCGTCACCAGCAGCGCCCGCGAGCCGAGCCCGGCCGCCTCCTCGCCGAGCGCGTCAATCGTCCCGGGACCCACGTGCGAGACGCCCGGGAAGTTGAGCCGCAGTCGCTGGCCCATGGGTCCCTCCTCAGCGCCCCGCCGCCTCCCCGCGGCGCCGTCACGCCGGCTCCTCGTCCACCGTCTCATCGGGCAGCAGGGCCGTGGCGGCACGGCCCTCCTCGACCGGGACGACCACCAGATCCACGCCCGCCCTCAGCAGCATGTCGCGCCCCAGGCCATCGGGGTAGTTCACGGCGGCCACCACGCGCTTGATCCCCGTGTTGATGGCCATCTTGCAGCACAGGCTGCACGGCACCAGCGTGCTGTAGAGCGTGCCGCCGTCCATGCGTATGCCGTGCCGGGCGCCCTGGAGCAGGGCGTTCATCTCGGCGTGCAGCCCCCGGCACAGCTCGTGGCGCTCGCCGCTGGGCACGTTGAGTTGCTCGCGCAGGCAGCCGGTCTCCGAGCAGTGGGGCAGCCCGCTCGGGGCCCCGTTGTAGCCGGTGGCCAGGATCCGCTTGTCCAGCACGACCAGCGCCCCCACGCTGCGCCGCAGGCAGGTGGAGCGCTTGGCCACCTCGTGCGCGATGCGCATGAAGTACTCGTCCCAGCTCGGCCGTCGCCGCTCTTCGCCGTCGGCCATCTGTAGCGTCCCCTTCCCTCAGGCCGTCGCCATCATACCAGCCGGCGCAAACGGCATGGAACCACGAAGATGCCAAGAAGGACTGAGAAACAGAGAGACGGGCCAGGGGCCTGCCCGCCGGCCACGCCACGCAGCCCCGGCCGCTTCACTGCCCGCCGCCCAGGAGGCGGGCGATCTTCTCGGCGTTCGGCTCCCGGATGACGCCCCTCTCGGTGATGATGGCGGTGATGTTCTTCGCCGGGGTCACGTCGAAGGCCGGGTTGTAGACCTCGATGCCGTCGGGCGCCGTGGCGCGCCCGCCCCAGCGGGTCACCTCCTCGGCGTCGCGCTGCTCGATGGGAATCTCGCTGCCGTGCCGCAGCGACAGGTCGAACGTGGAGGCCGGCGCGGCGACGTAGAACGGTATCCCGTGCTCGCGGGCCAGCACGCTCAGGCCGTAGGTGCCGATCTTGTTGGCCGTGTCGCCGTTGGCGGCGATCCGGTCCGCGCCCACCACGACGGCCGACACGCGCCCCTCCTTCATAACCTGCGCCGCCGTGCTGTCGCAGATCAGGGTGACCGGTATGCCGGCCTGGCGCAGCTCCCAGGTGGTCAGACGGGCGCCTTGCAGCAGGGGACGCGTCTCGTCAGCGAAGGCGCGGACGTGTTTGCCCTGCTCCTTGGCGGCGAACAGCACGGCCACGGCCGTGCCGTAATCTGCCGTGGCCAGGCCGCCGGCGTTGCAGTGCGTGAGCACGGTGTCCCCGTCGCGCAGCAGCTCGGCGCCGCGACGGCCGATGCGCCGACAGGTGTCCTTGTCCTCCTCGAGGATGCGCAGCGCCTCGTCCAGCAGCCGCTGCTTCAGCTCCGGGATGGGCAGGTCCGCGTTGTCGCGGGCCGTCCGCTCCATGCGCTGCAACGCCCAGAACAGGTTGACCGCCGTGGGGCGGCTGGTGGCCAGGCAGTCCCTGACCTGGATGAGGTCCGCCATGAACGCGTCGAAGTCCCGAGCCTCTGAGTCGCGCACGCCCAGCACCAGCCCCATGGCGGCGGCGATGCCGATGGCCGGCGCGCCCCGGACGCGCAGGGCCCTGATGGCCTCCCAGACCTGCTCGGGCGTCTCGCACGTGACGTACGTGAACTCGCCCGGCAGCAGTGTCTGGTCAACCAGCTCGACCCAGCCGTCCAGCCTGCCCACCCAGCGAATGGTCTCGACCGGCATCCCGCCCCCTGCTCGGTCTCGTGCTCCTGCTTGTGCTCGCGCCCGTCGTCGTGATGCTCTTCCTCGTGCTGGCCCTACGCCCCGTATTTGTCCAGCAGCCCTGCGTTCGCCAGCATGAGGGGGAACAGGTACATCGCGCGGAATATGCCCAGGCTGCCCACGTTGCAGTCGGCCTCGGTGAACCGCAGCCGCCCGTCCGCGCCGCAGCGCGGGGAATGCAGCAGCAGCGGCACGGGGTGCCAGCTATGCAGCTTCATCGGACAGGGGGTCGAGTGGTCCCCCGTGACCGCGAGCACCTCGGGCCCCGCCTCCAGCAGCGTCGGGACATGGGGGTCCACCGCCTCGATGGCGGCCACCTTGCGCTCGTGCGCGCCGTCCTCGCCGGCCTCGTCGGTGGGCTTGACGTGGATGAAGAAGAAGTCGTAGCCCTCCCAGTTGTCCAGGCAGCACTGGAACTCCTCTTCGACCGACTGGCCGGTCTCCAGCAGGTCCATCCCGACCAGGCTGGCCAGGCCGCGGTACATGGGATAGGTGGCGATGGCGCCGCAGCGCAGTCCGAAGCGCTCTGCAAGGCCCGGGATGTCCGGCCGGCTCGAGACCCCTCGGGTCAGCACGGCATTGATGGGCTCCTTGCCGCCGAGGGCCTCGGCGGCCTGCCGCACGAAGGCATTGACGACCTCGGCCGTCTTGCGGGCGCCCTCGCTGCCGGGGGCCGCCTTGCGGACGGGCTCGCCGTCCTCGTGGGGGTCGGTGTCGCTCACGTCGCCGACCAGCCCGGGACCGCGGAAGACGACGCCGAAGCGGTGCCCCTTGCCCGCCCTGATGACCAGCTCCACGTCGTCAATGCGGGGCACCGCCCTCTGGAGCAGCTTCACCTTCTCTGCGCTGACCTCGGTGGCGGGCCGGCCGGCACGGCGGTCGGTCACGACGCCGTCCCTGACGGTGCAGAAGTTGGCGCGCGCCGCCACGTCGCCCGGCTTCAGCGGCATGTCCATGCCCACCACCTCCAGCACGCCGCGTCCGATCTCCACCTCGCGCGGATCGTAGCCGAACAGGCCCAGGTGCGCCGGCCCGCTGCCGGGCGTGATGCCGTAGTCCACGGGGATGATGCGCCCCAGCGCGCTGCGGGCGGCCAGCCGGTCCAGGTTCGGGGTCTGCGCCACCTCCAGGGGCGTGCGGAAGCCGTTGTCCGGGTGGCGGATGTCGCCGACGCCGTCCATCACCAGCAGGACGATCTTCCTGGTGCCTTCCGCCACTTCAGAGCGCTTGACGAGCTGCTCAGCCAGTTGCAGGGCGTTCATCGGGCCTTCTCTCTCTGGTGCCAACGCGAGGGATCGGATTGCCGCTCCACTATAGTTGCCCCCCCCCCGCCTTGTCAAAGCAGGGGCCGGAGGCGACGGCGGGCAGTTTGCAGGCCGGCAGCCTCGGCGGTAGAGTGGGACGCCAGCCGCGCCTGCGCGGGGCACACGGCTCCTCCCGGCAGCCTCCTGAGGAACGAGCAGATGCCGAGCACCGAACCGGCGGACGCCGGCGCCGCCCTGTGCAATCCCGGCATGGGGTGGGTCCTGCACTACTACGACAACTCCCTGGACAGGTACGGCTCGCGTCTCGACGCGGCGGACACGCTGGACGACTTCCCGGGGCTGGGCGTCATCTACTTCCGGCTTGCGTGGGCCTACCTCGAACCCGAAGAGGGCTGTTTCAACTGGTCGGTAGTGGACGCGCCGGCGCAGCGCTGGCTGGCGAAGGGCAAGCAGATCGCTTTCCGCTTCACCTGCTGCGAGAGCGGCCTGCGCTACGCGACGCCGGAATGGGTCAAGGAGGCCGGCGCGAAGGGAAGCTACTTCAGGCGGGGCGACGTCGTCTCCGCCGACGAGCCCGGCGCCTGCTGGGAGCCCGACTACGACGACCCGGTCTTCCTGGAGAAGCTCGGCGGGTTCCTCGCGGCGGCCGCCGCGCGCTACGACGGCAGCCCCGAGGTGGCCTTCGTGGACGTCGGCTCGCAGGGAGTCTGGGGGGAGGGGCACACCTTCTGGAGCACGGGCATCCCGTACGGCGAACAGACCGCCCGGCGGCACATTGACCTGCACTGCCGGCACTTCCGGCAGACGCTGCTGGTCCTCAACGACGACCTTCCCTCCGGCCCGCCGCGCGCGCCTTCGCAGGGCTCCCAGGAAGACGGCGAGAAGGGCATCGTCCTCTACGCGCGCGAGCGCGGGCTGACGCTGCGCGACGACAGCATCCTCGTGCAAGGCGAGGGCAAGGAGTACTTCAGCGTGTGGATGGCGCCATGCTTCTACGAGGAGCGGCCGGTGATCCTGGAGTGCGAGCACTACGGCCCCTCGCGCGACAGGGGCTGCTGGCGCGACGGTTTGATGTACTTGCAGGCCGTCGAGGACTACCGGGCCAGCTATGCCTCGATTCACTGGTGGCCGCGGGAGTTCCTGGCCGAGAACGAGGAGCTGGTGCGGCGCATCAACCGGCGGCTCGGATACCGCCTCCAGCTGATCGTAGCATCCTGGCCGGACCGCGTGCGAGCCGGCGCACCGCTCCGCGTGCGGTGCCGGTGGCGCAACGCCGGCGTGGCGCCGTGCCTGCCGGGCGGCCGGCCGGCCGTCACCCTCAAAAACGCGGCCGGCGGCATCGTCGCCGTGCTCGTGGACGAGGCGTTCGACGTGCGCTCCCTGCCGGTCGGCCCGCCGGGACAGGCCGGGACGGTTGACCGGGAGTGCGAACAGGCCCTGCCGGCGGACCTTGCGCCCGGCACTTACGGCGTCTACGTCTCGGTGGGCACGCCGACGGGGACGCCGCGCATCGCACTGCCCATGGAGGAAGGCGACAGCGAGGGACGATACCGCCTGGGTGAGGTGAATGTCGCTCAGGGCTGATGTGGCCCTCGGCCCCGGGAGGGACCCGTGATCACGGTCCATATGATCGGCAACGCGCATCTCGATCCGGCCTGGCTGTGGGACACCGTGGCGGGCTCCGACGCGGCCATCGCGACGGCGCGCAGCGCGTGCGACCGCTTGGACGAATACCCCGAGCTCATCTTCACGTGCGACAGCAGTTGGTTCCACCGCCGGGTGGAGGAGGCGGACCCGGCGCTCTTCCGGCGCATCCGGGCGTTTGTGCAGTCCGCACGCTGGCAGCTCGTCGGCGGCATGGTGGTCCAGTCGGACTGCAACCTGCCGTCGGCCGAGAGCATGGTGCGCCAGCTCAAGTTCGGGCAGGCCTACTTCCGCGAGCGGCTCGGGCGCGCCGCCACCGTCGGCTACAGCCTGGACCCGTTCGGCCACGGCGCCTACATGCCGAGGTTCCTGCGGGAGGCGGGGCTGGACAGCTACGTCTTCATGCGGCCGGGCCCCCAGCAGAAGGAGCTTCCGTCGGGGCTGTTTCGCTGGCGCAGCCCGGACGGGCACGAGGTGCTGGCCTTCCGGATACCCGACTCCTACCTGACCTGGGACGTCGAGATCGCGCCTCATGTCGAGGCCGCCTTGGGCGCCGTGCCCGAAGGCGTGGGCCACACCATGTGCTTCTTCGGCGTCGGGGACCACGGCGGCGGGCCCACCAAAGCCCAAATCGAATGGATCATGGAACACCGGGACGCCATGCCCGGCGCGCGGCTCGTCTTCAGCCATCCGGCGGCGAGGCCGAGCGGGCCGCCGAAGTCCTGCCGGAGCACTGCGAGCGCAGCGACCGCCGCACGCTGGACGCGGCCTGGGAGACGCTGCTGCTGAACCAGTTCCACGACATCCTCGGCGGCACGTGCATCGAGCCGGCTTCCGCGCAGGCCGCCGCCGGGCTGGCCTGGTCGGCTGCCGCGGCCGAACGCGCCACGGCCCGGATGACGCGCCGCGCCGCCCGCCCCGACGCCGCGCCCGGAGAGGAGAGAATCGCCCTGTTCAACGCGCACGCCGAGCCGTTCGACGGCTACCTGGAGCACGAGCTCTGCCTGCTGGGGCTGGGGGCGCGGCGCTTCCGCCTGCTGGACGAAGGGGGACGCACGGTGCCGTGCCAGCCCGTCGAGCCGACCGCCAAGGTGGACTTCATGACGCGCCTGCTGTTCCGCGCGAGCCTCCACCCGCGGGAACGACGCCTCCTGCGGGCGGCCGAGGCGCCGGAT
>Ga0111189_1029_pt1 | contig 12987 bp, 11 predicted proteins | sample DeeMarSWOR324_28_FD_80357 | JGI IMG/M metagenome (GOLD analysis project Ga0111189, IMG submission 80357) | Planctomycetes bacterium SM23_32 | reverse complement strand
GGCGGCGACGAGAAGACACTGCCGGACGGCCGCAAAGTCGGGCAGGGCTCCTGGGAAGACGTGGACCGCATCTACGCCGCCTCCGGGGAGGACCCATGGTCCACCTACCGCTATGCGGGGGCCGCCGCCCACCTGGCCCACTGCCTCCGGATCGCCGGGACCGCCGACCCGGAGGGCGTGGACTGGCTGGAAGAAGCGCTCGAAGCGTATGCCTGGGCCCAGAAGAACGCGCGACCGGGCGACGAGCAGAAGGGCCCGCCCCTGCGCGACGCTCGCTCCTACGCGGCCGCCGCCCTCTTCCGCCTTACCGGCGAGAGGGCCTATGAGGAGCAGTTCGCGGCCGACACGGCGGACATCACACCCACCACGCGGAGGGCGGGCCGCTGCCGACCCGCAGCTCCTCGATCGGATCCGCCGCGCACTGCTGGCGACCGCCGACGAGGCCGCTGTGGACACGGCCTCCCGGCGTGCCCTGCGGTGGGCGGGCAACTATTGGATGCCGATGCTCGTCGGCCAGCAGACGACGCCCTGGCTGCTCGAGGTCGCCGTCGGTCACGCGCTGGCCCGGCAGACGGACCCGGCCAGGGCGCGGCGTTACCTGGCGGCGCTCTACACCACGTGCGATTACTTCCTCGGCGGCAACTCGCTGAACATGACGTGGGTCACCGGCCTGGGCGTGCGCCATCCCAACCACGTGTTCCACATGGACGCGTGGTACAACGGCAAGGGGGAGTTCCATCCCGGCATCATTCCCTACGGCCCCTGGCGAAAGGACAGGGACCTCGCCGAGGGACCGTGGGACAAGGACTGGCCGAACCAGACGCTCTACCCGCCCGTTGACGAATGGCCGGGCAACGAGCGGTGGTACGACAACCGCTGCTCGCCCATGAACAGCGAGTTCACCATACACCAGAACATCGGCCCGGCCGCCGCTGCCTACGGCCTGCTCTGCGCGCCGGGCCCGGCTCGGGAAGGCTGAGGGCGGGCTGCGGCTTCTGTGGGTCGTGCTCGGCGGAGGACCGGACGACGAGGTTGTCGGCGGTCACGTACCGGTTTCTGACGCGGAAACGGCTCGCATCGAGCCGGACGGGCCATGGAGGGCATCAGCGCCCGGCGAGCCCGAGCATTTCGTCCGTCGTGATCCCCGTCAGGTCGTCGGCCCTCAGCGTTGCGCCGGGGTGAGACGCGGCAGAGCCGACCGCCAGCACAGGCATGCCTGCGGCTATTGCCGCCTCGACGCCGGCCGCCGCGTCTTCCACCACAAGGCAGCGCTCCGGCGCAATCCCCAGTCTCTCGCCAGCGAGGGCGAACACCTCCGGGTGCGGCTTGGACTGTGAGATATGGGTGCCGTCAACGACGGCGTCGAAAGCGTCGGCCAGGCCGATCGCCTCGAGGATGGGCACGGCGTTCTTGCTGGAAGACGCGACGGCCATCTTGATCCCACGGCCCCGAAGGTCTTCGAGCATCTCATCTACGCCGGGCAGGATGTCCGCCGGCGACAGTTCTCTCAGCGACTCGCGATAGATGGCGTTCTTGCGTTCGGCCATCGCCGTCTTCTCTGCGTCCGAGTACGCCCTGGACGCTTTTTCCAGGAGAATCTCGAGCGATTCCATGCGGCTGACGCCCCGCAGGCGCTCGTTGTCTTCGCGGCCGAACGGAATCCCCTCGGCGTCGGCGAGTTGTTTCCAGGCCTGGAAGTGGTACTCGTCGGTGGAGACGATCACGCCATCAAGATCGAAGATCACTGCTTCTACTGCTGCCATCGGCCTTTCCTCATTGGCCCGTTGCCTAAGCCTTGGCCGCCTGCGCGATCTGCAGTCCGTCCTTCAGCGTGTGGGCCTCGCCGTCGAGGACGACCTCGGCGGGAGCCATCCCTTCCGCGCCTTCCACTTCGATCCGGTTCTGGTCGTGGCTCAACGTCATCTTCAGCCTGAATCCCCTGTAGATGATCGCGAGAGTGACAGACTTCCACGGCGTGGGCAAGCGGGGCTCCAGGACAAGGCCGTCTTTCAGCAGCCGCATGCCGACGAAGCCGTAGACAATCGTCTGCCACGTTCCGCCCAGAGCGGCCGCGTGCAGCCCGTCCTGGGTGGCGTCGCGCAGATCGTCCAGGTCGAGGCCGGCGCCCTTCAGGAAGTAGTCGTAGGCCTGAGCCTCCAGGCCGATCTTGTTGGCCAGGATGGCGTGGGTGCTGTAACTGAGCGACGAGAAATGCAGCGTCAGCGGCTCGTAGAACTCGTAGGCGGCCTTCATCTGCTCGACGGTGAACTCGTCCTGGAGCAGGTACATCAGCAGGACGATGTCCGCCTGCTTGACCACCCGGTGGGTGTGGCGCATGGCGTAGGCTTCGTCGGCGGTCAGCCCCCTGAAATCGAGCGGCTTCTTGCCGAGCAGGAACTCGTCCTGCAGGGGGACATCCGCATCGAGGCCGGGGACATTCGGCGCCGAAAGCCGGTCGGCCGCGCGCAGCCACAGCTCCGCTTCCTCTCTGGTCAGATTGAGCTTCTCCACCAGAGTCGCCGCATCGTCCGGGTAGAGCTCGGCCAGTTCCTCGATCCATCCGGCCGCGAGCCGAAGGTGCCTGCGAGCCATTAGGCTGGTGTAACCGTTGTCCCGGCCATGCGTGTCCAGTTCGTCCGGCCCCACCGTGTTGTGCAGATGCACCACTCCCTCGTCCTCCTCCTCCAGGCGCGACATCCAGAAGCGGGCGCTCTCCACCATCATCTCGAGGCCCTTGGTCTTCATGAACCCGGTGTCGCCCGTCGTCCGCACGTACTGCTCGATTGCGTAGGCGATGTCGGCGTTCTGGTGCCAGACGTAGTCGCCGATATGCCACGGCGATTGCTCCGTCCCGTCGTCCGAATCCGTCATCCAGGGGAAGCACGCTCCCGGCGCCCCGAGCTGCTTGGCTGTCCGGCGGGCTCCCCCGAGCGTCCGGTAGCGGAAGCTCAGGAGATTCTCGGCCACCTTGGGATGGCTGTACAGGTACTGCGGCAGCAGGAAGGTCTCGCTGTCCCAGTAGTACAGGCCATGGTAGCGGTTGTAGGCATAGGCGCGCGCCGGCACGCTTATGTTGTCGGTGTGGAAGGGCGCCATCTGAAGCATGCTGAAACAGCTGAAGCGCGTGTACGCCTGGTCCCGCGCCGGCCCGTCGATCGCGATGTCGGACTTCACCCAGCGCTGCTCCCAGACGGCGGAGGATTCCGCCAGAGCCGCCGCGTATCCCGACCGGGCCGCGTCCCTGGCGGTCCGCACCGAGAGGGCAGGGACCTGGGCCGCGTCTACGTCGTCGCGCGAACTCACCACTGCCACGGTGTGTAGCACCGTCGTGGCTCTGCCCTCTTCCAGAGCGAGCGCGACCGATTGGCTCAGCGCGCCGGGCGTCGCTTCTCCCGAAGTGCACACTTCTCCGGTCAGGCCGGAAGTGATGGCGACCGTGTGATTCGTGCCTCGGGTCTTCACCGTGAGGGTCGCTGCTTGGCCGTCCTGGCGCTCGATCCGTTGCTCCTCGAGGATCTCCTGGGGCACATGCGCCATGGTCCTGTCGCCGCAGCGGAAGTACGTAGGAATGTTGCCGTCGAGATCGAAACGGAGAGCCGCGGCTCCCGACCAGCTCTCCGGCGCAACGCTGATCTCCTGCATGCCAAGATGGGGATTCGCGGCCGAGAGGAAGCGCTTGAAGACGAGCCGCGTCCGCCGACCCTCCGGGCTCTCCCAGACCACCTCGCGGACAAGCTCGCCGTTTCGCATATCCAGAGTACGGTGGAAGGAGAGCACCTTGCCGTCCGACAGCCTCAACGGTTCTCCGGCCAGCTGCATGTCGCACGCGAAGAGCTCGGGCAAGGTGATCATCGCCAGCATGGGCCAGGGGTAGGTCACCCGCGTCTGCGCGAGCGCCGCATCGTCGGTATGGCCAAACACGCCCGCCAGGTAGCCTTCGCGGCAGCTCTCCAGCGTGGGGTCGGTCTCTTCGGTGTAGCCTCTCACTCCTATGTAGCCGTTGGACTGGGTGAAGATTGTCTCGAAGTAGATGTTCCGCTCGGGCGTCCACTCGGTCTGGCTGAGCACCCAAGGGTCACCAGCGGCATACCAATGCTCATCGGGCATTGCCGCTCTCCTTCTGTTCGGCTCCTGCACGAAGCCCTCGTCTTACGGCAAGGTCCTCGATGTAATCTCGCCGTGCAGGCGGCCGGCGTGGGTCACGTCGTCGCGTCTCCCGGTTGCCGCTGCGCCGCGGGCTGGGCGTGTGCTACCGGGGGGCAAGGCGGTAGAGGCCGGCGCCGTGCCCCTCGACCGTGGCCGAGAACCGCCCTTCGCAGTCCGGCAGGTCCTCCCCGGCCCAGAGGTCGCGCACCGAGCACCGTCCGCTCAGGCCCAGGTCGGCCGCTTCGACTTCGATCGGGGCCGGGCCCTCGTCGCCGACGTTGAACAGGGCCAGGTGCTTGCCGCCCTCCGGCGCCTCCGAGGCCCAGGCGATCCTGTGGTCGCGGCGCCAGAGCTGGCGGGGACGGGCGCCGCGCTGGTTGACGGCTAGCACCTCCTGGTTGGTCAGGAGCGAGAGCGTGAACGGGTCCAGGCTGAGCGGGTCGCCGCCGAACATCAGCGGTGAGCGACTGATGCTCCAGAGGGTGATCACGGTGCGCTGCTCGTCGGGCGTCAGCCGGCTGTCGCGCTCGGGTCCCTGCTGGCCCTTCAGGCAGATGCGCCCGAGCGGCAGCATGTCGGGGTCGGGCCAATGCCCCGGGCCGGCGTGGCGCGCCCACCGCGCGCAGAGGTCGAACTGCCCCTTGACCGTGGCCGTCCAGTCCTGTCCGGGGTCGTGCTCCGCCCAGACGTCCCACAGGTCGTTGGAGATGCGCCAGAGGTGGGCGTGCTCCTTGACGAGGTCCGCCTCCTCGACGGGCGTTATGCCGGACAGGCTCAGCACGATGGGGCGCCCGCAGCGGGCCAGGGCGGCGCTCAGACCGGCTATCTCGTCCCGGTCGCGCGGCGGGCACATGTCGTCCGCCTTGACGTAGTCCACCCCCCACGCCGCGTAGAGGCGGGCGACGGAGTCGTAGTACTCCTGCGCGCCGGGCCGGGACATGTCCATCCCCCACGTGTTCTCGTGCCAGGCGCAGCCGCGGGAGTGGTCGGCCACGTCGGCGGCGCTCACGTCGGTGCCCAGGATAGGCAGCCCCCGCTCGACGGCCAGGCGGGGGACGCCCCGCAGCATGTGGACCCCGAACTTCAGCCCCAGGCTGTGCGCGAACTCGGCCAGGGGGGCGAAGCCGCGCCCGCCGGACGCCGAGGGGAAGCGGTTCGGCGCCGGCAGGTAGCGGCCATACTCGTCTATGCAGAGGTCGTCGCTGGCCGGGTAGCGCGACTGCGGCGGGTCCGGCTGGAACCACTGGATGTCAATGACGGCGTACTGCCAGCCGAAGGGCAGCAGTCGCTCGGCCAGGCGGCGGGCGCAGTCCTTGAACTGCTGCTCGGTGATGGAGGCGCCGTAGCAGTCCCACGAGTTCCAGCCCATCGGCGGGGCCGCGGCCAGGGCGTCGGCGGGTTCGGTCCTCGGGGTGTGCATGGGCCCTGTTGCCGGGGGGTGCGGGGTCCTCAGAGCACGTGCTTGGCGGCCAGGCGGCCGACCTCGGCGATGTTGCCGGCGGCGGCGATGCCGGAGAGGTTCCGGCCGACCAGCAGCATGGCGTTCTCGTAGGTGTGCATGCCGGTGCGCGGCCCCTTCTCGAAGAGGTGGCCGGCCCCGAGCTTGGCCTTCAGGTCATAGCCGTCGCAGGGGTCCACCAGGATGTCCGGTGCGGCGTCCGCGTGGGGGCCTTCGAAGAGCTCCTCCTTCTTCATGACCTGCTTGCAGACGACGTCGCCGGTCTCGGGATGGGTGACGGTGCGGAGCTTGTCCATCAGCTCCTTGCGCAGGGGCTCGTATTCCTTGTCGGTGACCACCCCTTTGTCCCACTGGCCCTCGCGGAGGATGTAGATGCGGCCGGGCACCAGGGAGACGGCGCGCGAGCCCTCTTTGATGGCCTTATAGCCCATTTGCGGGGCGTTCTCGTATTCGAGGTAGCCCTGGTTCTTGAGCCAGCGGTTGAGCTGGACCTCCCACTTGAGTGTGCAGAAGCCGTGGTCGCTGCAGAGCATCAGGTTGGCCTCGTCTCCGAGCGTGCTGACGACCTTGCCGAGGAAGTCGTCCAGCTTCTTGTAGAAGTCCCAGAAGAAGGCCAGGTCCCTGCCCGCGGCCGCCTCGTGCCAGGCGAAGTGATGCAGCCGGTCGGTGTCCATCACGTGCAGGAAGAAGAAGTCCCACTCCTGCTCCTGGCCCAGCAGGGAGAGGGCGGCTCTCTGGCGGGCCTCGCTGACGCGCTTGAGGTCCTCCTTGAACCGCTCCGGGTCCTGCGCGGGCGTCGAGGGGTCAATGTCTATCTCGTACTTCATGCCCTGGAGCTGATCGAGCACGCCCTGGCTGGAGACGGCGCGCTCGTCGAGCTGGGGGGCCAGGAAGCCGCTCACCATGAAGCCGCTGACCTTGGGGGCGGGATAGGTCATCGGCACGCCGAGCGAGGCGAAGTGCTTGCCGGCGTTGTCTAGGTGCTGCCAGATGGTCTCGCACGTCAGGTCGTCGTGGTTGGGTATGTAGAGTTCGAAGTCGGGCCTGAGGTCAACGAACCCGAAGACGCCGAACTCGGCGGGGTTGCGGCCGGTCTGGAACGCCGACCATGCGACGCCGCTCACCGTGGGGTAGACGCTCGTGATGCGCTTCATCTCGCCCCGCTCGGCCAGCTTGTGCAGGTTGGGCATGATGCCCTCGTACATCAGCTTCTCGGCCAGCGAGTAAGGGAACCCGTCCAGCCCTATGCCGATGAGGCGCTTTGGCTTGCCGAAACCGAAGATCATGCTGTTCGCTCCCTGGTGGTGCGACCCGTCACGCTTCGGGTCGCGTCACGATGCCCCCGGCCACCACGTCGCGCCCCCGCACCAGCACGAAGCGGCCCAGCTCCTGCACGTCGTAGAAGGACTCGACCACCACCGGCTCGGCGGTCTCGATGAGCAGCTCGCCCACCTCGGTTTCCCGGAGGCGGCCGTCTTCTCTGGGCAGGAGTTCGAGCGTGCTGGAATCGAGCCGCTCGAGCATGTCCGCTATGCGGCAGGGCTGCTCCTGGGTGGCGCACTTCAGCGCCAGCGCGTCCGCCTGCCGCTCCAGGTCGAGCGGCGTCGGCGAGAGCCAGAAGACGCTGGCGTGGAAGCGGCGGGTGGGGCTCGGCAGGTCGTCCTGCGGGCCGCCGACCTGGCCGCGCTCCAGCCCGTCATCCTCGAGCACCACGCCGATGCACTCCCCGGCCTCGGCGCTGGCGACGTCCTGTTCCCCGTACTTCCGGATCTCGCGGACGGTCCTCACCTGCCCTCCGGGCAGGAAGCGCAGGCTCTGGCCCCGCTCCAGCCGGCCGCTCTCCACGCGGCCCACGACGATGCGGCCGTCGCCGGCCTCCGGGCCCTCGTAAACGTCCTGCACGGGGAAGCGCAGCGGCTTGTCCGTGGGCGGGGGGATCTTGGCGAACACGTCCAGGGCCTCCAGGATGGTCGGCCCGTCGTACCAGGGCATGTTCCCGGATCGGGTCGCCACGTTGTCGCCGCGGCGGGCGCTGATCGGCACCTCCATGCTCGGCGCCACGCCGAGCCGGCCCAGGAAGGCGTCCATGTCGGCCTTGACGCGGCGGAACGGCGCCTCCTGGAACCCGACCAGGTCCATCTTGTTGTAGGCCACGACGACCTGGGCCAGCCCGAGCAGCTTCAGCACGTAGGCGTGGCGCTTGGTCTGCTCCTGGACGCCTTCGGCGACGCTGCAGATGAGCATGGCGGCCTCGGCCTGGGAGGCGCCCGTGATCATGTTCTTGATGAACTCCTTGTGGCCGGGCGCGTCAATGATCACGTAGTCGCGGCGGGGGCTGGAGAAGAAGGTCTGGGCGGTGTCAATGGTGATGCCCCGCTCGCGCTCCTCGCGCAGGTGGTCCATGACGAAGCCGAACTCCAGCTCGCGCCCCTCGGCCCGGGCGGCCGCCTCGATCTCCTCCAGCTTGCCGTCGGGCAGCGAGTCGGTGTCGCAGAGCAGCCGGCCGATCAGCGTGGACTTGCCGTGGTCCACGTGGCCGACCATGACGAACGCCAGGCTGGCACGGTCCATCTCTGCCTCACATGTAGCCGAGAGCGCGCAGTTTCTGCATGGTGTAGGCGTCTTCCTTGTCTTGGGCCCGGCCGGCGCGCTCGGCTATCTTGGAGGTGCGCAGTTCCTCCAGTATCTCCTCCACCGAGGAGGCGTCGGAGACGACGGGCTCGCAGCAGGGCATGCAGCCGAGGCTGCGGTAGCGCCTGCCGTCGCGCGCGAAGTAGAGCGGGTTGATGGGCAGCTCTTCGCGCTGGATGTAGCGCCAGATGTCCACCTCCCGCCAGTGCAGCAGCGGGTGGACGCGGATGTGGAACTCGTCGTCGGCCTGGCTGGTGTACTGGTCCCAGAGCTCCGGCGGCTGGTTCTCGTAGTCCCACTGGAACTGCCGGTCGCGTGGGCTGAAGTAGCGCTCCTTGGCGCGTATGCCGTGCTCGTCGCGGCGTATGCCCAGCAGCAGCGCGTCGAAGCCGTGCACGGCGATGCAGTCCTTGAGCGCCTGCGTCTTCAACAGCGTGCAGCAGGTCAGCTTCTCGCCCGTGTCGGGCCCCACGCCGCGGGCCAGCGCCTCGTCGTTGCGGGCCACTATCAGGTCCAGCCCCCACCGCTCGACGCACTCGTCCCGGAACGCATACATCTCCGGGAAGTGCCGGCCCGTGTCTATGTAGATGACGGGAAAGGGGATGCGGCCGAAGAACGCCTTCCTGCACAGCCACACCAGCGTGGTGGAGTCCTTGCCCACCGACCAGAGCATGCCGAGGCGGCCGAACTGGTGGTAGGACTCGCGGATGATGTAGATGCTGCGGTTCTCGAGTTCGCTCAGGTGGTCCATGGTACGGATGGTCCCGTTGTGGATGGGGCGGCAGGGGCGGCACGCGACCCATGCCCGGTCGCGATATGATACGGGCGCTAGGGCGCAGATGCAACTGGCGGCGGCGGGGCAGGCGCCCCCGCCGGCCCGATGGCTTTCACTCGGCGGGCAGTTGGGCTATATTGTTAACGGAGGGTTCCCGGGGCGCCGGCGCGTGCCCGGTCCCGGAACACGGGGCTCTGTGGACCGTCTAAGAGGGTGTAGCGGAGCATGGCAGACGGTGGTCCTGCGGCAGATGCCGGCCTGGTAGCCAGGGCCAGGGACGGCGACGTGGAAGCGTTCGGCCGGCTGGTCGAACGCCACCAGGACCACATCTACAACGCCGTCTACCACCTGGTGGGGAGCGAACAGGACGCCGAGGACATCGCCCAGGACGTGTTCATGCGAGCCTACAGTCATCTGAACGGCTTCCAGGGGCGCGCCAGGTTCAGCACGTGGCTCTACGGCATCATGCTGAACGCCGTGCGAAGCCACTGGCGGCGCGCCGGCCCGCGCCGCACGGTGAGCCTGGAGGGCGCCGGGGATGAGACGCGTGCCGACCCACCGGCCACCGGCGACGGCCCGGTGCGTCGGGCGGTGCGGCGGGAGCACGTGGACGCCGTGCGCGGCGCCATAGCGGAGCTGGAGGAGGAATGGCGCGAGATCATCGTCCTGCGCGACATCCGCGGCCTGAGCTACGAAGAGCTGGCCGAGACGCTGGACCTGCCGGCCGGCACTGTCAAGAGCCGGCTCCACAGGGCCCGCGCGGCGCTCAGAGATAAGCTCGAACCACTGATGGGAGGGGTCGGCGAGGGCCTATGAGGCCCGCAGATGGGTGAGAAGAGATGACGGACGAGTGTGCACGACATCGAGAGCGGTTCAGCGAATACCTGGACGGGGAGCTGGCCGGGGCGGAACGTGAGGCGCTCCAGGCCCACCTGGAGCGCTGTGGCGCGTGCCAGCGTGAGCTGGAGGCGCTGCGCCGCACGGTGCGGGCGGTAGGGTCGCTGCCCGAGCGCCGGGCGCCGGAGGGGTTCGCGGCGCGCGTCGTCCGGCGGCTGGGCAGGGAGGCGGCGGCGCCCCGGCCGGAGGTCCTCGCTGTCCTGTGGACGCGGGTGCTGCCGGTGGCCGCCATGCTGGCCCTCGTGCTGGGGCTCACGCTCACGGTGAGCCGCAACGGCGTGTTCAGGAGGGAGGCCGCGCCGGAGCGCCTGGCCATGGCGCGGCGCGCTGGTGAGGAGCTTGCCCGGGTCGGGGCGCGGCCGGTTGCGACCGACACTGTCTTCAGCCTGGCGGAAGGCCAGGAAGCTCGCCGGGAGCCGGCGGCGGGGGCCGAACCGGCGGCGGCGACGGGCTGGGGAGGCCTGACAGGGCGCGCGGAGGCTATGCGCGAGGGAGTGCGAACGTCCGGGCGTGTGGCAAGGATGAGGCAGGTCCGCGGCCTGGCCCCTGGAACCGGCGCAGCGGCGGCCGAGGCACCGGTCGCCGCCAAAGCGGTGGCTGCCCCCAAGGAGGCCCGCCTCTACGGCGCAGCCGAGGCCAGGGAGACCATAGCAGGGGCGGCCGCGGAGGCCCTGACCTGGCGCGATGGGGAGGCGTTGCGCGAGGCAGCGGCAGGAGGGAGGGCCGCCCTGCACGAAGAGGCGGGGGAGCGGACGGACATGGGACTGACGGGGGCGCTGGGCGTCCCGACCGGCCCCATGTTCGACCAGATGTCCGTGGAGGGCGGTCTCGCCCGGACAGAGCTGCAGGCCGCGGACAGGCAGCCCGTGCAACAGGTGGTTAACCTGACCGGCGATGACCCCGCCCGACTGGCGCGCCGGGCGGTGAGCGTGGCCAACGAGAACGGCGTGCCGGCTGCCCTCATGCTCGGCGAGGACAAGGCCGGGGGGGTGGTGGAGGTCTACCTGAGCGTGCCGCCGGTCCAGTACGACGCGCTCTTGCGCGGCTTGGCGGCGCTGGCTCCGCCAAGGAGCAACGTGCTGTCCAACACGGCAGCGGCGAAGGAGGAGTTCTTCCGCGCGGCGCTGGACAACTACACCTACTACCAGACCGTCGCGGCGCCGGCCGCGCGCCTCACGGTCGAGGATGCCCATCGCGCCGTCGGCCTGGAAATGGCTGCCCGCCCGGCCGCAGAGGCCGAAGCGCCCGCCCCTGCCGGCGCCGAGCCGCCGGTGGCCGTCAACATGGTGATCCGCATCAGCCGCCCTGCAACGGATCAGTAGGCGCCGCCCGGCCCGCAGTGCCCCCGGCCCCGCTCAGGGCGAGCCGCCCGGACGGCTCCTGAGAAGCCAGCCGAGCATGCAGCCCGGCGCCTCCTGCTCCCGGCCGGTGCCGAAGACCTGGAGCTGCCTCTCCCGTGCCAGCAGGTCGGCCACCATGCCCTCGATCTCGGGGTACTGCCCGTAGATCTCGGCGAACTGGTCGGCCAGCGCCAGCACGGCCTCGGCTTCCCGGTGCAGCGCCTTCGGGTTGCCTTCGCCGCGCTCGATGAAAGCGGTCAGCTTCTCCCGCAGGTCCTTCAGGTGAAGCTCGTAGTCCCCGGGCGTCAGCGAATCGGCGGCCATGCGTTCTTCCCCCTGAGGACGCGATTGGGCGGGAGCCATTCTACAACGGGTCACGCCGCGGACAAGTGCTGAACGGGCCTGAGAGGCCCTAAGCCTCCTGCTCGGTCGCCGGGCTCAGTTCATCCGGCGCGGCGAACGCGCGCACGGCGTGCCGGCCGGTGCCCAGGTCAAGCTCGAGCAGCCGCTTGAGGTGATACTCGCTGCCCACGGCGAACGCTTCGAGGTGGCCCCGTGTGTGGTGGCCCACCCCGTGGCGGTGGCCGCAGACGACCCATCGCACCTTCGGGAATCCCAGCAGCAGCTCGCCGAAGCGTGCGGAGCCCATGAAGGCCCGGCAGAACTCGAAAGCCGCCGACGAGGGTGGGTAGAGCAGCTTGCCGAAGGGCAGGTGGTGCAGCACGGCGACCACCGTCTCCACCTGCGGCTCGACGGAGCGGTAGTGCTGCTGGAGCCTGCGCAGGCAGCGGTCGGTGAACTGCTCGTCGCTCATCTCCCAGTCCACGTAGCGGCCGTCGTTCCACACGCAGATGCCGGGCAGCTCCTTGCGCTCGTACTGGCTGAGGGACACGTCCATCTGCCGGCTGCGCAGACTGTAGTCGTACCACCCGATCGAGCCGATGAAGCCGACGTCGCCCACGGTGACGGGACCCTTGTCCAGCATGTGAAAGCCGCGTTCGGCGGCGATGGCGGGGAGCGTCCTGCGGTACTTCCGCCTGCTGCCGGCGCCCACGCTCCAGATGTCGTGGTTGCCCGGGACCACCAGCCTGAGCCCCTCGAAGGGGGCAAACAGGTCGAGGCAAGCGGCGAAGGATTCGGTGTCCATGTCGGCCACGTCCCCGGCGATGGCGAGCGCGTCGGCGCCCGAGGAGCAGGCGAACTCGGCCAGGCGGCGCGTGTTGGCGTCGCCGCGGGGGTAGAGGCCGAAGTGGAGGTCGGCCGTCGCCAGCAGGCGGCGGATGGAGGCCATGTTCGCGGGCTCAGTCGGAGCTGATTTCGCGGCGCGTTGCGCTGCCGAGCACGAGCGCCGCCGCGCCCAGCATGCCGGCCGAATCAACCAGCTCGCTGGGCACGATGCGCACGGCGTCGCGGGTCACGGCGTTGGTGTATTTCAGGCCCTCGGCCAGCAGCGGCTCGCGGAACAGGTCCCAGGCCTTGCTCATCGAGCCGCCCAGGACGACGACGTCGGGGTCTGCGATGTTGCACATGTAGGCGAGGGGCACGGCGAGGTCGCGGCCGAACTCGCGCCAGGCCTCCTGCGCGTCCTGGTCGCCTCGGCGGGCCAGCTCGGCGATCTCCTTCGCCGTGTGCACGCGTTCGGTGAGCTTCTTGTAGTTGCGTGCGACGCCCCGGCCGGACACCTTCTCCTCGACCTGGTCGCCCATGTAGGGGGAGCACCATATCTCGGCGCCCGCCCC
>Ga0111189_1040_pt1 | contig 13036 bp, 15 predicted proteins | sample DeeMarSWOR324_28_FD_80357 | JGI IMG/M metagenome (GOLD analysis project Ga0111189, IMG submission 80357) | Planctomycetes bacterium SM23_32 | reverse complement strand
CGCCTTACCCGCCTCCAGGCAGAGCATGCTGTTGTCCTTGTGGAACGGGTGCGGCGTCGCCACGTAGACGGCGTCCACGTCGGGGTCGGCGGCGAGCGCCTCGTAGCTCGCGTGCCGGTGCGGGATGTCCCACTCCTCAGCAAACGCGTCGGCCGTCTCCTGCCGGCGCGAGCCGACGGCAATCAGCTCCGCGTCGTCCAAGCAGCTCAGCCCGCGGGCGAACTTGTGAGCGATCCGCCCCGTCGCCAGAATGCCCCACCTGATCTTGTCCATCTCCACCCTCTCGGCCATTCGACGAGGACCACGAACCCGCCACAACCACACGACGCTCAGCCGCCCTCCTGCATCTTGCCGGCGTACTCTGCCCACTGCCGCGGCACGAGGCCCATCACGCGGATGCGGTCCTGGTCAGTAATGCTCTCCCGGACGACACGCGCCGGCACGCCGTCGGCGATGCAGTCCGCCGGCAGGACGAAGTCCACGGGGCAGGCCGCCCCGTCCATCACGATGGCGCCGGCGCCGATGCGGCAGTTGTAGTTCAGGCTGGCGTTCAACCCCACCACGGCGCCCTCGCCCAGGCGGCTGCCGTGCATGGTGGCGCCGTGGTTGATCCAGGCGTAATCGGCGATGACGGACTGGTCAGGCTCTTCGGCCGCCGAGCCGCCCACGCTGGCGGGGCGGCCCTGCTCGATGCAGACCAGGTCGTAGACGTGCACGTAGTTGCCGATGCGCACCGTGCCGCGGATGACCGTGTTGCACTGGACCAGGCTGTGGTGGCCGACCGTGACGTCGCCGGTCAGCACGGCGCCGGCGCCGACGAGCGTGTGCGCGCCGATGCTGATCCTGCCGTCGAGCGTCGCGCTCGGGTGCACGCGCGCCGTGGGGTGGACCTCGACCTCGCCCTGCTGCTCGGCCACGGTTCCTCCTCCTGGCGTTGGGGTTCGGACCGAATCATAACGGCGTCCTCGGGGCGCGTCCACTCCCCCCGTGGTCCCGAAGCCCTGCCAAGCCTTGCAAAGCCGTCGGGCAGCCCGGATAATACACCGCGTCAGAGGGGGAGAGGAGCGGCCCATGCGCAGCAAAGGCAGCGCCGACGAGAGCATCTGCGGCACCTGGCGGAGCACGACCATCCTGTCGGTGCGCTCCGGGGACGAGGTGGCCGTGGGCGGCGACGGCCAGGTGACGCTGAACGAGACCGTGGTGAAGTCCTCGGCGGTCAAGATCCGCCGCCTGCACCAGGACAACGTCATTGTCGGGTTCGCCGGCTCGGCGGGCGACGCGTTCGCCTTGCTGGACCGGTTCAGCAACAAGCTGGAGACCTACCAGGGCAACCTGCTGCGCAGCGCGCACGAACTGGCCAAGGAGTGGCGCACCGACCGCGCCCTGCGGCCCCTGCAGAGCCTGCTGGTGGCCGTGGACGGGAAGTACAGCCTGCTGATCACCGGCAACGGGGAGGTGATAGAGCCGGACGACGGCGTGATCGGCATCGGCTCGGGCGGAGCCGTGGCGACGGCCGCCGCCCGGGCCCTTCTGCGCAACACGGAGCTGGGCCCCACCGAGATCGTGCGGAAGTCGCTTGAGCTGGCGGCCGAGATATGCGTCTACACGAACAGCCAGATACGCATCGAGACCCTGCCGTGACGGCGCTCACGCCGCGCGCCATCGTCCGGCAGCTCGACCAGTACATCGTGGGCCAGGACGAAGCCAAGCGCGCGGTGGCCGTGGCGCTGCGCAACCGCTGGCGGCGCCAGCAGCTCTCCGAAGAGCTGCGCCAGGACGTGCTGCCGAAGAACATCATCATGATCGGACCCACCGGCGTGGGCAAGACGGAGATAGCCCGCCGTCTGGCCGGGCTGGCCAACGCGCCCTTCATCAAGGTGGAAGCCAGCCACTACACCGAGGTGGGCTACCACGGCCGCGACGTGGAGAGCATGGTGCGGGAGCTGGTGGAGCTGGCGGCCAACATGGTGCGCCAGCAGATGTGGGAACAGGTGCGTCCCCAGGCAGCGGCCAACGCCGAGGAGCGCCTGCTCGACGTGCTCTATGAGCCGCCCGACTCGGGCGACGCGGACCGCCGCGAGCAGCGGGAGCGGGCCCGCGAGCGGCTGCGCCTCATGCTGAGGGAGGGCAAGCTGGACGAGCGCCAGGCGGAAGTGGAAGTCACCGAGAAGCCGGTGGTGATCCAAGGGGTCTCGCTGGGCGGCGAGGAGATGGGCTTCGACATGCAGAGCTTCCTGGAGGAGATGCTGCCCTCCCGCAGCGAGAGGCGCCGCATGACCGTGGCCGAAGCGCGCGAAGTGCTGGTCCGCCAGGAGAGCGAGAAGCTCATAGACCGCCAGGATGTGGCCCGCCAGGCGCTGTGGCGCGCCGAGAACCAGGGCATCATCTTCGTTGACGAACTGGACAAGATAGCCAGCGCCGGCGGCGAGGTCCACGGCCCCGACGTGAGCCGCGAGGGCGTCCAGCGCGACCTGCTGCCCGTGGTGGAAGGCTGCACCGTCCCCACCCGCTACGGCACCGTCAAGACCGACCACATCCTGTTCATCGCCGCCGGCGCCTTCAACGTAGCCAAGCCCAGCGACCTCATACCCGAGCTCCAGGGCCGCTTCCCCATCCGCGTGGAGCTGAAGGACCTGACCAAGGACGACTTCGTGCGGATATTGCGCGAGCCGCGCACGGCGCTGACGCGGCAGTATACCGAGCTGCTGGCCACCGAAGGCGTGGAGCTGAGCTTCGACGACGAGGCGGTCGAGCGCGTGGCCGAGTTCGCCGAGCAGATCAACCAGCGCACCCGCAGCATCGGCGCCCGCCGCCTGCACACGGTGATGGAGAGGCTGCTCGAGGAGGTGAGCTTCGAGGCGCCGGACCTGGACGAGAGGCGCGTGCACGTGGATCGCGACTACGTGGACAGGAAGCTGGCCGAGCTGATGGAAGACGAAGACCTGACCCGCTACATCCTGTGAACCGATGCGCCGACAGAAACGCCGGGAAGTCACCATAGAGACGAAGTGCGGCGTCTGCCACGAAGCGCGCGCCGAGTTCCGATGCCCCCAGTGTCATAAGCCCGTCTGCGACGCATGTGCCTTCAAGACGGAGCACGGCGCCTTCTGCAGCCGGCAGTGCGAGGCCGCCTACCGCGACTTCGTCCAGACCAAGCGCCCCGAGCCCCCCAGGCCGCGCCGGAGCCTGCTGAAGCCCGTGATCGTGGCCGTCCTGATGATCATCATCGTGATAGCGGCGATGAAGGCCGGCTGGCTCTCCTACCTGTTCGGCATCCCCTGAACGCCGCGCGTCCGCCAGCGGCACGCCGGGCACCCGCGTCTTCTCACTCGGTCAGCTCGAAGAGCTCGGGGTTCAGCTCGGCATTGAGCTTGAGGTCGGTCAGGGCCATTAGGATGGACGTGCGCTCCTGGGGGTAGATGATGAGCAGGGCGTGGGGCAGCGGGACCGGTTCATCGTGCAGCCCCGGTTCGGCCCTGATCAACAGGCGGCTGACGCGCGAGCGGATCGCACCATCGTCGCCGAACGTCTCAACCTGGGGGACGGTGTCCGTGCGCTTGCCGAACAGGACCGAGCTGACGACCTTCAGGGACGGCTCCGGCTCGGTGACGAAGTCCAGGCAGTCAATGGCCGCGAACTGCTCGGTCTGCTTGAACGCCAGGCCCATGCCCCTGAGCGCGTCCGCCGGTTCGAGGGCATAAGCGATGTCGGCCGGCAGGAAGTGGATGCGTCTCGGCCGCGAGACGACGGGATCGCCGTAAAGGCCCGAATAGCGGTCCTCGAAGACGGGCATCTGCGCCTGGTAGGCCTGCCCGTCGCCCACGATCTTCAGGCTCGGGTCGCCGCTGTCCGGCACGCGCAGGTGCACCTTGCCGGGCTTCTGGAAGTAGAGCCGGCCGGAGCGGAAAGTGACCCGATTGCCCGGCTGCGGGATCTGCGGGCTGGCGACGGTCACCCTGCAAGCGGCCTGCAGCGTCATCCAGCGCCGCGAGTTGGTCTGGAGCACCGCCGTCACGTAGTCCAGCGTACGCGGCGGGAGCGTCACGGCGGCCGGCGGGCTCAGCTCCCCCGCCCCCCCGCCGCAGCCTGGCGCCGCCATCAGCAGCAGGGCCAGGACGCTGGCCACAGGCGCCGCCCACGCCACAACCGCCGTCCGAAACGAACATGCCCCACGCATCTCTCTCCTCCGCTTCCTCAGACGGGTTCGGGCCCTGTCTGGTCGTAGATCCACCGCGTCGCGTCCTCGCCATAGCTTACCAGTTCGTCGGGCTCGAAGAACGCGCCGATCTCGCGCCCGGCGGCCTCGGGGCTGTCGCTGCCGTGCACCAGGTTGTAACGGTTGCTCAGCGCCAGGTCGCCGCGGATTGTGCCCGGCTCGGCATCCGAGCCGAAGGTCTCCCCCATCATGCGCCGCACCACGGCCACCGCGTTTCTGCCCGCCAGCACCATGGCCACCGCCGGACCGCTGGTCACGTAGCGCACGAGGGGCTCGTAGAACTCCTTGCCGCGATGGGCGGCGTAGTGCTCCCGGACGAACTCCTCGGACAGCGCTACCATCTTCAGCCCCTCTATCAGGAAGCCCTTCCGCTCGAAGCGTCCGATGATCTCGCCCACCAGCCCGCGCCTGAGCGCGTCTGCCTTCAGGAACACCAGCGTTCTTTCCATCGAGACCCGTGACCTCCCGCGGCCGGGGCAGAGCCCCGCGCCTCAGTCCATGGCGTCGAGTTTCTCGGTGTAGAGGGCCCGCACCCTGGCGAAGAATGCCCGGTATTGGTCCGTGGCGTAGTCGGGATAGCTCCACGGCCAGGGCTCGAAGGCGCCGTCCCGCCAGCGCAGCGTGGACTCCGCGTAGATGCCGCCGCCCAGGTAGACGCGGTGCGCGTAGTCCTTGGTGGTGGCCAGCACCAGCTTGCCGAGCGCGACATAGCCGGGGTCCAGGTTGACGGGGCGCCGGGGCGCCCCCGGCAGTTCGTCCGCCAGCTCCTTCTCCAGCCGGTTGGTCGTGTGCTTCGCGGCCGGCAGGTTGTCCGGCGCCACCATCTCTGCGAAGCTGTGGATGGCCCGCAGCAGGGGCGCGCCCATCTCGGCCTCATAGTAGTCCATCTGATCGAACGGCCAGACGTCGCTGCTCAGGTCTATCGGCCCGAGTGCCCTCTCGAGGCGGTCCCTGGCCGCGTCCAGCCACTCCCGGCGCGCGGCCAGCACGCCGCAGATCAGGTTCACCGGGCGGGGACGGGTCGCCTCTCCCATGCCATCCTCCCGAAGTGCCCGCTCGCGGCGGCGCCGCCGGCTCCGCCGCACAGCGGCATTATAGGCGCCCCGACTCGACCTTTCAATCAGCCCGGCGCCGGCGCCGACGCCAGTTGCCGCGCAGGGCGCGCTCCGATACTCTCTGAGGCGCGTATGCCGGCCACGGCGCCGGACCACGGACAAGAGGAGGCGCGGGACGATGATCAGGATGGGACTGATCGGCGCGGGCACGATGGGCGCGCTGTATGCACGGGCGTTCAGCCAGTCCAGCGCGGCCGAGCTGGTGGCCGTCTGCGACCTGGACCCGGGCAGGGCCGAGGCGCTCGGCCGTCGCCACGGCGTGGAGCGGCTATACGCGGACTGCCAGGACATGCTCCGGGCCGAGGAGCTGGACGCCGTCGCGGTCGCGACGCCCGACTTCCATCATCGCGAGCCGGCCGTCGCCTGCCTGCGGGCCGGCGTGGACGTGCTGTGCGAGAAGCCGTTGGCGACCACCATGGCCGACTGCCACGCCATACGGGAGGCCGTCCGCGAGACCGGCCGCAGGCTCATGGTGAACTTCGGCAACCGCCACAAGCGCCAGGTCTGCAAGCTGAAGGAGCAGCTGGACGCCGGCGCGCTCGGCCCCGTCGAGAACGTCTTCATCCGGCTGCGCGAGCCGATCGGCAAGACGGCCACGCTCGAGTGGGTGGCGAAGACGACGCCCACGTTCTTCCTGCTGTCCCACTGCACGGACACGGTGATGCACCTGATCGGCGGCATGCCGAGGCAGGTCTACGCGAAGGCCAGCTACGGCGTGCTCACGTCGCGGGGCATCGAGACTTCCGACGCCGTGGTGGCCGTGCTCGGCTTCGACGGCGGCGCGACGGTCACCATGGACGCCAACTGGATCATGCCCGACGGGTTCGCGCCGGAGATTGACTTCGCGATCGAGATCGTCGGCCGGGATGGCGCCCTGTACAGCAAGCTCCGCTCGGACGACATGATGGCCTACACGCAGGGCGCGCGGAGCGTGGACTACGACTTCGCGTCGCCGGACCCGCTGGGTCACACGAGCGGCTGGTGGTTCGACTCGGTTTACTATTTCATCGAATGCCTGGAGCGCGGCGTCGAACCGCAGCCGGACGCGGAGCAGGCCACGAGGGTCACGCAGGTGCTGCTGGCCATCGAGGAGTCGGCCCGCACGGGCCGGGTCGTTGAGCTGTAGGCTCGTTCTGCGGCCCTTCGGCGCAGCAGGCGGGCGACGACGAGGGCGTTGGTGGTGGACTCCAGGGGCCTACGGCCGGCGGAGCTGGCGCGGCCGCTCAACTCAACCCCGCTTGGCGAGGTGGTGCGCTCTCAGAGCATCAGCTGCAGACGCACACCTAGGCCGTTGCGGCTGCGGCGACATGGCGGACCCACACTCGGCGCGTTTGAGACACCACCTGCTGCCTTTGCGAGCCCATGGGAACTCAACGTGGCTAGACAAGTGGCAGGGGTCGTCCAAATGGGATATAGCCCTCGCGATGGGCGGTGGGGATTGGTCATGTCTACAACGAACCAGCAAGGGGTCTGCCCATGGCACATGACAAGTACGAAGGCATGTTGGCGGAGTACGGGTCACTTCGCGAAGAGATCATGCGGAGGCAACAAGCCCGGCTGCTGATTCTGGGGTTTACTCTTGCAGGAGTCGGAGCCGTGCTGGGGGTCGCCCTTGGCAGCGACTCCTCGACGTCTCCAGAGCTTGACCACGTCGTCTTCGGTCTGACGGGTTGGGGCGTGCTGTTGGTCAACGGAGCATTGATGCTCACCATTTACCACACGCAAGCTATCGAGAGGATCGCAGCCTATATAAGGACCTTCATCGAGCCAGAGGTAGATGGGCTGCAGTGGGAAACTCGCTGGGCCGCTTTCAGGCAGGGCAGAGGTGCGCGCAGGATTCCTGCCTTGCCCATGGGGCTGTCGAGGCCGCTGGCGGTGTTCTACGCGCTTCTCAGCTTGGCGATGTACGCCACGGCTTTCTCCGGGGGATTGCAGTTCAGCTGGGTGGCTATGGTCTTGGCGTCGTCGCTTGAGGTGACGTCCTTGCTCTTGGCTGCGGACCTATATGTGTGGAGATCCAGGAACTGGGACTCCGACTGGTCCAGGGTCAAGAGCGATGGAAGGGTGGCATCAGGTCTGGATCGCAGCACGGGGTCCGAGGACCAGCCAGCGTGAGAGAGAACCGCATTGGCGATGCTTGACCCCAGGTCGCTACGGCCGGCGGAGCTGGCGCGGCTGCTGAACTCAACCCCGCCTGGCGAGGTAGTGCGGGCCCACATCATCTACCGGCAGCGGAACCGGGCCGGACACCGCATCGGTGGCGGGCCAGCACGGCGTGCAGGCCTGACGGCTGAGGGCCTCATGGTAGGCCGAGCGGCGCCTGAGCATCTCGACCCCCTGGGGGGGCTGCCAGACGGTAGGCAGGAAGCCGCTCCGGGCCAGGTTGGCCAGCACATCGGCGTCCACCTTGTCGGTCTTGATGTGGCTTTCGGCGATCAGGCGGGTCTTCATGGGGTTGGAGACCAGCACCCGGCCGGCGCGGCGCTTCAGCAGCCCGGCCACGGCCAGGGCGTTGGTGGTGGACTCCAGGGCGACCACGTCCTGAGGGCCGAGGGTCTCGGCGAACTCCCTGAGGCACTCGGGGCGGGTGGCGATCTTCTCCCTCTGGACCTCTCCGTCGGGCAGGTGGCGGGCCACCTGGGTCCAGACCCTATGGACATCGAGGCCGACGCAGCGTAACATCTGGGGCGACTCCTTTCCTTTCAAGGGGGAAGGTCTCGCCGGAAGCCGTCCGGCGCCGGAGGTGAGGGGTGGGGCGAGTCGACACCTACCGATTCGAGCTCGCGGCTCATCCGGGCCGGTCGAAAGGGGCGGCCAGATACGACGACGGGCTCTCGGCCCATAGCGATAAACGGCCTGCCCATACCGGTCGCTCACCCGAACGAGGCCCGCCACACAGAGGGCGGGCAAGCCCCTACCCGGAGCTTCGCAGCCTACCGCCGCCGGCCCTTCCGGACCAGCGCACGCCCCCCCCAGACATACCGGATACGACGACGCGGGGGAGCCCGGGTTGCGGCCCCGCCCTCGCCGGAGCGCAAACGGTTCGCGAGGGCGTAGGGCGCGGCCGGTAGGATGCGACGCCGAAGGCGCGCACAACCTCACCCAGGACGGCGACGCCGGCGGCGACAGGGCCGCCCGTCGGCGACGGGTCGCGGGCTCATTCGTCGTCGAGGCGCAGCACCAGCGAGAAGCCGATGTGCATCCAGCCGTTCTCGACGCGATAGAGGATGCGGTTGACGCCCTGCCGCAGGTGCACGCGCCGCCAGACCTCGTCTATGTCCCAGCCCTTGAGCCGCTTTGAGCTGATCCAGACCGGCACGCCGTTGATCTTCAAGGTGCCCCGGTCGTCGGTGCCCATCGCCATGAGCACGTCCCGCGGGCGGTCGCAGTGGAACTCGGTGTAGGCGTACCAGATGCCGTAGGGCTCGGCGTTGGGCGGGATGATCTCCGGCTTGTCCGACTGCACGAACTCCCAGCGGATCGTGCGCCCGTCCTTGCCCACGTAGGTGGCGTCCAGGTCCACCAGGCTGTCGGGGGGGAACTCGCGGTCTATGTTGACGCGGTTGGGATTGGGGAACGGCCCGAGCGTCCACCACGTGTCCATGTACATCCACTGGCCGGGCAGGCCGCCGGGGCCGATCTTGCGCGCCCGCACAGCCTCCACGTCCGGGGGCAACTGCGGCACCTCGCCCTGGTCGGGCTCTTCGGCAGAGAAGGCCAGCAGGCCCCGCTCCAGCTTCTCCTGCTCGGTCAGGTCCTCGAAGTCGACCTCCGGGGCCCGGAGGCCGGCCGCCTCCTGCTCGGCCAGCCGCATCATGGCCGCCATGTCACTGAACCGCCCGCTCACCTCCTCCATGGCCAGCTCCCGGATGATCAGCGCGAAGTCGGGCGGCTCCTCGGGGGGCGGCTCGGCGCCGACGTCCGTGCCGAACCTCATCCTTGCCACCGACTGGGTCGCCATCTCGAGCATCCGGTGGGCGAGCTCTACCATAGACTGCGTCTCGCGCAGGGCCACCTCCATCTCCCGTTTGTGCGCCTCGAACCGCTCGTCGCTCCGCACGGCGTCCCGCAGGAGGTCCACGTCGAGGTCCGGGCGGACCGGCCGCACCAGGTCTATGTCGTCCCGTGCGTCCGGCAGCTCCATGTCGCGCACCATGGCCAGGTCCATCGCCCGCACCTCCTTGAAGGTCTCGGCGATGGTGTCCTCCGCGGCCCTCGCCCCCTCGTAGAGGGCAGCGACGTCCGTCTGGTCGGCCGGCGCCTCGACCTCGGTCAGGAGGGGGAGCGCCTCAGGGCGGGCTGCGGTCTGCCGGGGAGAGGACGCGAGCTGCACGAGGGGCGCCGGACGCTCCCGCGCCGACTCGGCCAGAGCCTGCCGCGCCTCCCGCTGGAGGGCCAGGGCACTGCGCTGGTTCTCGAGGGCGTCCCGGTGCGCCTCCTCCCGTTCGCGGCGGCGGGCGGCAAGCTGCTCGGCCGCCTCGCGCGCGCGCTCCTGTTGCTCGGCGAGGCCCTGCGACTCCTGCTGGACCTGCTCCTCGGGCCGCCCCTGCTCCTTGAGGCGTTCCACTGCCTGGAGGCGTTCCTCGGCACGGCTCTCCTCCTGGGCAAGCTGCCGCTCGACGCCGGCCACGGCGGCCTTCAGGTCCCTTTCGCGGTCGTGGGCGGCCTTCGCGTCCTGGTGCGCCGCCTCGGCCCGGCGGTGGAGCTGCTGCGCCGTCGCCACGTCGGAGGCGATCATGTCCAGCTTGCGCCGGGCGCGTTCCTGGGCCTGCTCGGCGAGGGCCTGGTGGCGGTCCGTCGTCTCGATGGGGGCCTGCTGCTCGATGGACTCGGCGGCGCCTTGCATCTCCTCGAGCGCCCTGTCCATCTCCTGGAGGGCATCGGCGGCGGCCGTGCGGCGCCGGTCCCGGTCGAACGCCCCGAACTCGTCCGCCATCCCCTCTTCGATCTCGTCCATCTTGCCCAGCACGCGGCGCAGCTCCCGCGAGTTGCGGGCGATCTGCTCGGCCGCCATCTCCTCGATGGCCTCGGCCAGCTCCGCCAGGCCGCCGGCGGACATAGTGCGCTCCGGCCTGGTCGGCCGCACGATCTCCCTGACCACGTCGCGCACGGGCGTCAGGTAGATCAGGGCGGCAATCGCCAGCGCGTGCAGCCCCAGCGAGAGCAGGAACCACCCGCGCCCCTCGCGCCGGCGGCGCACGAACCGGCGCCGCTCAGAGCTGGGCCTGGGGCGTCTGCTTGGTCTTGAGGCCGACATTGTGCAGGTTCTCGAAGGCGCAGATGTCCAGCACCTGGACGGCCGCCCACACGGGCGCTTCCCGGTCGGCGTCTATGCGGATGCGCCAGTCGGGGTTGCGGCCGGCCAGCTCGCGCAGTTTCTCGTTCAGGTAGCCCTGGCCCACGGGCTCGGAGCCGAGGTAGAGGCCGCCCTGCCTGTCAATGGATATGATGGTCATGGCGTCCTCCACCTGCCGGCTGACGGTGGCTGCCGCCTCGGGCAGGTCCAGGGGCAGCTCCTTCTCGATCTTCTTCAGCGTGGTGGCGACCAGGAAGAAGATCAGCAGCAGGAACACGCAGTCAATCAGCGGCGCCATCTGGATCCCCACGTCCATGTCCTCTTCCATTCTAACGCGCATCGCCGCCCTCCTCTCCGGCCGCGTCCCGGTCGAGCGGGGCGCCGAACCAGCCGCCGATCAGCTCGCCCACTTCCTCCTCCAGCATCAGGCCGAGCATGTTGGTGCGGCTCCTGAAGTAGTGGTAGAGCACGAGCGCGGGCACGGCGATGGTCAGGCCCGCGCCGGTGGTGATGAGGGCCTTGGAGATGTCGCCGCCCAGCAGGGAGGCGTCCCCGAGCGAGCCGGCGGCGGCCACCTTGTCGAAGGCGCCGATCATCCCGATCACCGTCCCCAGCAGCCCCAGCAAGGGCGAGACCGTGGCGACAACGGCCAGGGGATAGGCCTTCTGCACGTGGCGCCGCAGGTCCCGCGAGGCCACGTCCCCGGCCATCATGGAGACGTCCGCCATGCTACTGTGGCGGTGGCGGGCGATGACGGCCTCCGACCGAACTCGCCGGCCCGCCACAGCTTGTCCGCCTCCTCGGCCAGCCCCTCCGGCGCCACCGCTCCGGCGCGCAGGTTCACCAGCCGCTCAATCGTGTAGCCCACCCCGGCAACCGACGCCAGAAAGAGGAAGATCATCGTCGTGCCGCCCTGCTTTAGCTTCAGCAGGAAGGCCTGCCCGGCCGTAAGCTCCCGCTCCGACGCGGCCGCGCCAGGCCCGGCGGCCACCGAGGTCTCGGCCGGCACGATGACGGGCGCCGTGCTCGTGTCCGCGGGGATCACCTGCGCCCCGGCGGCAGCCGCAAACCAGGCGACGAACAGCAGCCCTGCTAGTGCGCCAAGGCACGTGTGACGCGGCAGCATGAAGGCTCCTCCTTGAGTGCGTCCCGGCCGGCCCGCGCACAGAGCAGTTCCCAGGACCGGTCCGGACCGGCAGAGGCAGTAGTATCTCAGCCCTGCGGCCGTCTTTCAACCACGGAGCCCCGTGACTGGACATCGCGGGGCCGAACTCGTAGGATGCCGCTCGCGCGCCGGCCCGTGCACGAACCCGGGCCGGGACGCCGGAGGGCCGCCATGAAGCTGTTCATGCACTGGGACATGGAGGGGGTGAGCGGGCTCTTCACCCGCGAGCACGCGTGGTACTGGGAGGAAGGCGCCCGCCCGGAGACCGGGCAGGAGGGCCGGGAGCTCCTCATCGCCGACGTCAACTCGGCCGTGGCCGCCGCCTTGAGAGCGGGAGTGGACGAGCTGATCGTCTGCGACACGCACCACGGCGGCGGCAACATCCGCCCCGACCGCATGCTGACCGACCCCCGCGTGACATACCTCCAGAGGTCCGTCGGAGAGCAGGACGGGCTGACACGCTGGATGCCCGGGCTGGACGACACCGTGGACGGCCTCATGCTGCCGGGCCACCACGCCAGGGCGGGCACCGAGGGCGCGTTCCTCCCCCACACCTGGACGCTCGAATGGAGCGATTTCCGCATCAACGGCCGCAGCGTCGGCGAGATGGGCATCGAGGCATGCTTCGCGGGGCACTGGGACGTCCCATTGGCCATGGTGCAGGGCGACGAGGCAGCCTGCCGGGAGGCCCGGGAGCAGTTCCCGGGCGTGGTGACGGCCGCCGTCAAACGGGCGGAGACGCCCGACCTGTGCTCCGGCCTCGACGCGGAGTCGGCGCGGCAGCTCACCGCACAGAAGGTGGCCGAAGCGGTGCAGAGGCTCCGCGCCGGCGGCTGCCAGCCGTTCAAGCCCGACCTGCCCATGACGGTGGCGGTCAGCTTCGTCTCGGCCGATAAGGCGGACGAGGCGGCGCGCAGGCCGGGGGTGCGACGGGCGGGCGACCGCACGGTGGAGGCCCGCCTCGAGCGGCACTGCGACGTCGTGAAGTGGCTGCTCGGCGTCGGGCTGCCGTAAGGTCCGGGCCCGCGGCGGAGCTTGCCCGCCGTCGCTTGCGGCCCCGCGCCGTTGCCATTACCATGCCGGCAGGAGCATCGGCCGCGATGGGGGTGGCCAGCAGGCCGATCTCACCAACACATCTTGTGGAGGGTGCGTCATGGCTCTCGAGGCAGATCGGGTGGACATCTGGGCGGTCAGCGTCGAGGACCGGCCGGGCGGGCTCGCCGAGAAGCTCGCCGCTCTGGCCG
>Ga0111189_1132_pt1 | contig 13204 bp, 11 predicted proteins | sample DeeMarSWOR324_28_FD_80357 | JGI IMG/M metagenome (GOLD analysis project Ga0111189, IMG submission 80357) | Planctomycetes bacterium SM23_32 | reverse complement strand
TGGGGAGCCACGCGACGAAGCGCGCGGGTTCGCCCGAGGAGCTCAGCACCGTCCCCTCCTCCTGCCACGGCAGCGTGAGCGGCACCACGGCATCGGCCGCATCGCCGAACGCGCAGCGCAGCGAGCCGGCCCAGAAGACGAGTTCCGGCTTCTCCACCAGAGGGCGCCAGAGCCGTTGGGGCAGCACGCTGGAAGGGTCGCAGCCGATCACGCAGAGCACCTTCAACTCGCCGCCCTCGGCGGCGCGGATGAGGTCTTCGGTGTCCGTCGCGCCGAAGCGCCGCCTCAACCGCGGCAGCAGCGCGGAGTTCGTCGCGATCAGCAGCGGCCACAGCCTGGCACCCAGCGCGGCGGACAGCTCCTTGACGGCCGCCGCGACCGCCGTCGGGGCTGAGTAGCGCCCCAGGCTGTTGCTGAGGATGACGCCCACCTTGTCCGTGCCCTTCAGCCTGGCGGCCAGCCCGGCCACCCGCTCGAAGGGGATGTCGAGCGCCGCGCAGATCTCCCGCCCGCTCCTGCCGCCCAGGGCGGACGCAACGGCCTGCGCTCCGCACTCCACGGCCAGGGCCGCCACGAAGCCGGCCAGCTTCATCGGGCCGACGGCCACGCGTTCGTCCGCCGCGCGCCCCGTGCGTCCCACGGCCGTGTCCACCGAGACAAGCCGCCGGCCCCGGGCGCCGAACTGCATGTCCCTCACCGAGGCGGCCACCACCGGGTGCGTGCTGAACGGGTCGCCGACGGCGAGCACCAGGTCGCAGTCGGCTATCTCACCGAAGGGCGGGCACGCCGTGAGTCCGGCCTTCACCAGAGGCAGGTCAGCAGGCGGCGCCCACACGGCCAGCCGCACGCCGCCTTCCCGGCAGAGCGCAGCGGTCGCCAGCACGCCCTCGATGGGCCGGCTCACGTCCACGAGCACGGCGGTCTGAGAGCCCCCATAGCGCGATGCGGCGCGCACCACGTCCCGCAGGACGGCATCCGCCGCGCCTTCCTCCTCGCCCATGCGGCCCACAAGGAGCCGGTCGGGCGCCTGGAGCACCCAAGCCGCCGTCAGGCCGCGCACACAGGCGCCCTGGTCGAAGCCGAGCTCGGCCGGGAACACCGTGCTGACGTGGCCCAGTCCGTCGTCCTGCGCCCCGATGGGACAGTCCATCGAGCAGAGCAGGCAGCGCGGCACGCCGTCGTCAGACCGAGAAGGCATCCTTGTAGTCCTTGATCTTGTCGTAGCAGACGTCGGGCCCATCCTTGCAAAGGTAGAACGGGCCGATGTTGCACCGACCGCACTTGCCGAACCCGCAGCTCATCTTGCGGTTCATTGAGAGGTAGATCTGCTCGGGCTTGAAGCCGGCGTTCAAGCAGGTCAGCGTCACGAACCTGAGCATGATCAGCGGGCCGCAGCTCACGACGTAGGTCTGCGCGATGTCGAAGTCGAAGTCCTCCAGCAGCGTCGTCACCACGCCCACCTTGCCGTCCCACGTCTCGTCGGGCACGTCCACCGTGACGTCGAAGGACACATTGTCGTAGCCGGCCCATTGCTGGAAGCAGTCGCGGTAGAGCAGTTCGGAGGGCTCGCGAGCCCCGTAGCAGATGGCCACCCGCTTGTAGTCGTCCAGGTGCTCGAACAGGTAATGCAGCAGCGACCGCAGCGGCGCCAGCCCCACGCCGCCCCCCACCACCAGCACGTTGTGGCCCTCCATCTTCTCGGTCGGGTAGCCCTTGCCGAAGGGGCCGCGCACGCCGAGCGGGCCGCCGTTGGTCATGGCGTGCAGCGCGTCGGTGACGCTGCCCGTGCGCAGGATCGTGATCTCCATTTCCTTGTCCACCGACGGGGAGGAGGACGGCGTGAAAGGCGCTTCCCCTACGCCGGGGACGGTGAGTTGCACGAACTGGCCGGCGCGGAACGGCACAGGCTGCTCCGGGGCGATGCGGAACGTCTTGATGGTCGGCGTCTCGGGCTTGATCTCGAGCAGATCAGCCATGATCGGCTTGTAGACGTTCTCAGGCATGTTCGGCGAGCTCTTTGTTCACGTTCGAGAGCACCCTGCGCAGATCAATGGCGCCGGGACAGGTGTCGCCGCACCGGCCGCATCCCACGCAGCCCAGCGCGCCCAGCATCAGGGGGCTGTACCAGAACTTGTGGGCGAACCGATGCTGGAACTTGGACATATGCTCCCGGCGCGGGTCGGGCTTGACCGTGCCGGGCGGGCCGGCCATCTCCGAGTAGCCCGTGAACTGGCAACTGTCCCACTCGCGGGCGCGCTCGTAGGCATCCTCGCCTACGCGCTGGTCCACAAGCAGGAAGCAATAGCACTGGGGGCAGACGTTGGTGCAGCCGCCGCACTGAACGCAGCGAGCCAGCTCCATCCGCCAGAACAGCTCGTCCAGCGTCTCCGGCAGGTTGGCCGCCCAGTCTTCGGGGAAGTCGTAGTCGGCGTTCTGCGTCTCGAGCCGCTCGCGGGCGGCGTCCCGCATGGCCCGGCGCGCTTCCAGTTGCTCGGCCGTGGCGTCCCTCAGCAGGGAGGCCGCTTCGCTGAGCACCCGTTCGCCCGCTTCGGTGCCGGCCACCACCACGAACCCGCCCTCGATGGGCGAGAGGCTCAGGGCGGTCCAGGTAGGTCAGGGCGCGGCATTCGCACCCACGCACGCCGATAACGGCCACCGTGTCCTGCTCGGCCTGCTCCAGCGGGTCGCCCTCGGCCCGGCCGTAGCGGGCAACTACCTCGCTGGCCGGCATCAGGACGCTCTTGGCCGAGTAGAAGGGACGGGCCCCACGCAGCCCCGCCAGCACCTCTTCCGGCGACGCTTCAGACAGATGGGCCCACGCGCAGACCTCATCCGACACGACGTTGCTGAACTTCCTGTCGCCGGGGACAAGCTGCAGCAGCTCCATAAGCTTGCCGTCGGCGACGAACTTCGCCTCTGCCATGCCCCAGTCTCGTGTTTGACCTCGCGAGATAGATGGAACGCCCAAGGCGGCGTCGGCAGGCCCGCGGGGACCAGGCTGGCCTCACGGTGCCCCGGCGGCCCCAAGTTGCCGAACCGCACATGTTAAGCCGGCCGGGAAAACCTGTCAAGGAAAACGGCGAATTCGGCGCCCCCTCCGTGCCGGCCCCACGTCGGCTGCCTGTTTCGCCGCGCGAAAAGCCGCGCAGTATAGCCGGTCGGACGGGGCCTGTCACGTGCCGTACGCAGGTTCCTCCGCACACCTCCGGCCCACAGGGCCGGGGGCGGCGACGGCAGCCCGTGCGCAGGATGGCAAGCAGAGCCACGGAGCGATCAAGGCGACGCCGGTTCGTCTCTCTGGCGTCCCTGTACGCGGCGCACCCAGCGCTCCATGATCGGGCCGCCGGGCGCAATCGGCGCACCCACGACACGGAGCGCCCAGGTCTCGGTATACGCGACCTGGATCGTTTCCTGCTTTTTGGGCAGATTGCCCCCGAGCCACTCCGCCGTGCAGGTGCCCCGCTTGAGCTGAAATGTGAACATCTCCTTGTACCGCAAGCGCTGTGCGGCCACCGTGCGGCCCGCCTGACTGATGCGGAACCCCAGAGACGGCTCGGCGAGGTTGATGATGGTTATCGTCACGGTATCACGCAGGTCCCTGATCTCAGCGGCGCGCATCCTGAGGGCCGCCGAATCGGGATGCCGCTCAGAGGCCTGCGCCAGCATCTCCAGGGCCGTGTCCCAGTCGCGGTCCGCAGCCGCCCGGTCCACCCGTGCGAGCGTCTCTTCGATGTCGCGTTTCCTGGCTTCCATGGCGGCGACGTCCACCACGGAGTAGGCCCCGTTCTCCAGGGTCACGAAGGTGCCGGGCGGCAGCACCGTCCCGTCGGCAAGCCTCCAGGGCGACGTTATCTTCAGGTAGAGCTCCCGGACGGTCGGTTCCCCGGGGCTGAGCACGAAGACGTCGAACTGGCCGTAGGCCATTCCCTCATACCGCTCCCCTCCGAGCTGGGCACTCAGCCTGGCCCCGAGGGGCACCGACCTCACCCCCTGGTACGTCACGTCCACGGCTTTCGCCAGGCAGGCCGTCAACACGTCCTCGAAGCCCTCTGATGTTCCTCCCTCCAGCGGGCCCGGCGGAAAGGTCGGCACCTCATCTTGCGCCGAGGGGCGCCGCGCCGGCGCGACGGAGGCGGGCGCCGCCTCATCCCGTTCGGCACTGCCTCGCGCCGGCTCGGGGCCAAGCTGGCCCGGTGCGGGCCGCACCTCGCGCGCCGGCCCCCCGCGTACCGCACGCTCACCGGCAGCGGTGCGGCTACCCGCGACGGCGGGACGCCGCTGGTGCGGAACGCCGGTGGGCCGACCTCCCTGCTCCGCGGCGACCGGCCCTTCGCGTTGAGGAGGCCGCGGGCTCTCGGGCGCTCCCTCCCCGCCCGCCAGAAGCAACACGATCAGGACCACCACCAGCAGAACGCCGACCGCCGTAGCCGCTATCCAAGGCCAGACGGGAGCCGACTTGACCGGCCGGTACCAGGTGTCCCACTGGCTGGCACCAGCGGCCGGAGACGGCGCCTGGCGAACGGGCTCGACCTCGACCTGGTCCAGGGCCTGCACGGGAGCGGGCTCGGGCTGCGGCTCGGGCACGGGGGCCAGAGCACCGCACGCGGGGCACTTGGCCTGCGCCCCGGCGAGCGCGTCCTTCACGAAAAACGTGCTCTCACAGCCCGGGCAGGGGACCTTGATCGCCACAAGCGCCCTCCCACACATCAGCAGAACGGCTATACAAGTTAATCGTTAGACGGGCTCTTGTCCAGCATGTTCCCGTCGGCCCCGATCGGATAGTGCCTCTCCCGCTCGCTCTGTGAGACCTGGTGACCGCGGCCGGCCGTGCGGACGGCGGCCAGTTGTAGGGCGCGATGCCTGGCCCCGGGCGCGCAGACCTTCCGCACAGCATCCCATCGCCAGCCACCGGCAGCCTTCGCAGATGCCAGCGAGGAGGTCGGGACGCACGCGCTCCAGGATCACCCGGATGAGCCGCTCCGAAGGCAGCCGTTCGCCCGTGTGCAGCTCCAGCCGCTCAAGCACGGCCCGGTCGCGCTGTCTGACGCTCTGCCGGTCGCCCGGGGCGCCGCACTCGTTCCCCGCCCGGTGCGGGCACGGCGAGCAGACGTCGTCGCAGCCCTCCACCAGTTCGACGCTGACGCCGGCGTCCGAGAAGAACCGGTCAACGACCCGGCCCATGTTGCGCACAAAGGCCTCGCCGTAGCCGAGCCCCCTGAACCCGAACATGCACAGCAGGTGGTGAGGCCGTATCCTAAGCGTCGCCGGTGGCCTCCGCCCCATCCGCCCGGCCCTCCTCGGACATCTTCGGCAGCAACGCCGTGGCGATGGCGGCAGCAGCGGCCGCCTTGCCGACGTCGAGGAGCACGAACTTCAGCACGCCATGCCAGAGCGCGCTGAAGACACTCCAGTGCAGCAGGAAGACCTGGTTGAGGAAGCCGAACAGCAGTATGACGCCAGCCCCGCAGCTCATCAGCGCGAACTGCGGCAGGAATCGCCGCGCCGCGGCGCTGCGATCGGTGACGTAGCCCACCAGCGCCGCCGCCACAACGAAACCCACCAGGTAGCCTGCGGTCGCGCCCCGCATCACGGCCATCCCGCCCGCGCCGCCACAGAACCAGGCAAGGCCGGCTGCGCCGAGCCCCACGTAGATCGCCTGGCTCAGCGCCCCGAACGTGCCGCCGAGCAGGACGCCGCTCAACAGCACGGCGAACGTCTGACCCGTCATCGGCACGGGCACCAGGGGGACCCGCACCTGCGCGCTCAGGCCCGTGAGCGCCGCCATGCCCAGGGCCAGGACCACCTTCCGGGCCGCCGGCAGCTCGCGCCGCCAGGTGAACGCCTTCGACCGCCACCGCGTGTAAGCGGGCCAGACCTGAGCGATGCTGCTCACCGGCTCCTACCTCCGCTGGGGATTGGCCTCGGGTACGCGCCTGCTCCGCGCACACAGTAGTGTAGCGCGAAGAGCCCCCTCGTTGCCAGTCGTCCGGGCCGACCGACGCGCGCCTCAGAACAGGCCGACGACCTTGCCCTCGTCGTCTATGTCCACCTTCTCGCCGGCCGGCGTCGTCGGCAGGCCGGGGATAGTCCGCATGTCGCCGCAGAGCGGGTAGAGGAACCCCGCGCCGAGCGACGGACGGATGTCCCTGACCGGCAGGACGTAGCCGGTCGGGCGGCCCTTGAGGGCCGGATCGTGCGAGAGCGAGAGATGGGTCTTGGCCATGCAGATGGGCAGCTTGCCGTAGCCCAGCCGCGTGAACTGGCGGATCTTGCGCCGAGCCGTGCTGGAGAATTCCACGCCGTCGGCGCCGTAGACCCGGGTGGCGATGATCTCGATCTTCTCCGCGATGGAGGCGTCGTCAGGATAGAGGAGCTTGAACTCGCTCGGCTTCTGGCAGGCCTCCACCAGGGCCTCGGCCGCTTCGGTGCCGCCCTCCCCGCCCCTGGCCCAGACCTCGCTGGTGACCACCGTCTCGGCCCCGGCGCCGAGCGCCCTCTCGCGGATGGCCTCGACCTCGGAGTCCTTGTCGTCGGTGAAGCGGTTGACGCAGACTACCGACGGCACGCCGAACAGGGCGACGTTCTCGACGTGCTTGGCCAGGTTCTCGCAGCCTCGGGCGACGGCGTCGGGGTCCTCCCGGAGCAGCTCGTCGGGCAGTGGGCGGCCCGGCACGACGCGGAAGCCGCCGCTGTGCATCTTCAGCGCCCGCACCGTGGCCACCAGCAGCACGGCGTTCGGCACCAGGCCGCCGGCGCGGCACTTGATGTCCATGAACTTCTCCATGCCGATGTCGGCCCCGAACCCGCTCTCGGTCACCACGTAGTCGGCCAGCTTCAGGGCGATCTTGTCCGCCAGCACGCTGCTGTTGCCGTGGGCGATGTTGGCGAACGGTCCGGTGTGGACAAAGGCCGGCCCGCCCTCGAGCGTCTGCATCAGGTTCGGCTTGAGGGCGTCGCGCAGCAGGACGGTCATGGCGCCGGCGCACCTGAGGTCTTCGCACGTGACCGGGTCGCCATCGTAGGTGTAGCCCACCACGCACCGGCCGACGCGCCGGCGCAGGTCCTGAAGGCCCGTGGCCAGGCCGAGCACGGCCATCAGCTCGCTGGCCACGCTGATGTCGAACCCGCTCTTGCGCACGAATCCGTCGGCCAGCCCGATGACGACCTCTTCGAGCGCCCATCGGTCGTTCAGGTCCACCACCCGGTTCCAGGAGATGGTCTGGGGGTCTATGTTGAGCCGGTTGTTGCGCTTCAGCGCGTTGTCCAGGAAGGCGGCCGCCAGGTTGTGGGCGATGCTGACGGCGTGCACGTCGCCGGTGAGGTGGAGGTTGAAGTCCTCCATGGGCACTATCTGGCTGTAGCCCCCGCCGGCGGCGCCGCCCTTGATGCCGAAGACCGGCCCGAGCGAAGGCTGGCGGATGCAGACGAAGGCGTTCTTGCCAATCCTGCACAGAGCCTGCGTGACGCCGACGGTATTGACTGTCTTGCCCTCGCCCAGCGGCGTGGGCGTGATGGCCGTGACGTCAATGTACTTGCCGTTCGGCCGGTCGGCGAGGCGCTCCAGTATCCCCAGCTTGACCTTGGCCTTGAAGTCGCCGTAAAGCTCCAGCTCGTCCCGCTCGATGCCGGCTTGGGCGGCGACGTCCTCGATCTTCCTCAGCTTCGCCTGCTGCGCGATCACTAGGTCACTAAGCAAGGCCGTCCTCCTTTCGGTAGCCATCTGTCAGGCAAGCATCCCCCGCGTCGTCCGGCCGCCCGGGCCGCGCCGGGCGGGTCCCGGCGCTCAAGGGCGCTCCAGGATCCGTTCCACGGCATCCACGAGGCGCGCCGGGTCCTCCAGCCCGTGGATGTAAACGTCGGCCGGAAGCCAGCGCGGCAGGTGCTCCTCCAGCTTCAGCCGGAGCTGGACTCCGGGACTGGTGAAGACGACGCGTGGCACGGCGGCCATGGAACTCCATCTTTGCAGCCATCGGCACAGCTCAGCCCCGTCAATGCTGGGCAGGATCAGGTGCACGACCACGGCCTGATAGGTCGCGTCGCCCTGAGCCCGCATCATGGCCCGCTCGGCCGAGGACTCCGCGGTGACCAGGTGGCCCCTCTCGGCGAAGAGCCCGCAGACAACCTGCGTCCGCCCGTGGTCCGCGTCCACGTAGAGGACCTTGGCCATCCCTCATCCGTCCGCGCTTGCGCAGGCGCCGTCGGGGCGCTGCGGCAGCCCGATGGCGCCGAACACGGCGTCAACGTCAACGTAATCCCGCACCAGCCGCTGCGCCACCTCGATCTTGGCGCTGTCGCGCGCAGTGATCTTGGGCACCAGGCCGCGCACCTCAAAGGCCGCGCTCGCCGTGTCGTGGTCGGTCAGCAGCACCGGCACGTCCACCTCGCACAGGATGTTGACGATGCTCAGGTGCGGCACGAACCCGCCGGTCAGCAGCAGCCCGGCAATGCGCGGCGCCCTGCCGCGCTCCGTCATCAGGTGCGCGTTGATCGAGGCCAGGATGTTATCCACCCGGTCGCCCGGCACCACCACCAGGCTGCCCTCGGTCAGGTAGTTGATCATGTTCTGCGGCGTCATGGCCGCCACGATGATGTTCCGCACCGTGTTGCTCAGGTAGGCGCCACCGCAAAGGACCTCCAGGCCGAACTCTTCCTGGAGCTGGATCATGGTGGGGTACATCAGCTCCTTGCGGTAGGGGACCACGCCCACGCATCGCATCCCCACGTTGGCGAGCCCCTGCCGCACGGCGGCGCTCACCCTGTCGTACTTGTCCTCATACACCTTGTTGATGATGGCGCCGACCAGGGGGACGCCCTCTCGGTCGAAGAGCGCCCGGTTCAGCACCAGCTCGTCAATGCACCGGCCGACGCCCCCGCCGGAGACGATAACGCATGCCGCCCCGAGCAGCTTGGCCACCTGGGCGTTGGAGGAGTCCACCACCGACCCGACCCCCGCGTGCCCCGTCCCCTCGATGATGGCCAGGTCATGTTCAGGCTCCAGGCTCGCAACGGCTGCGCGTATGGGCCTGTGGATGGCCTCGGCGTCGCGGTGGAAGACGTAGTCCTGGGTGAGGCCGCGCGGGATGGTCACGGGGCTGAGCATCTTCAGCTCGCCGTCGGCCTCCAGCGCCCGCTTGAACAGGACGGCGTCCTCGTCCACCTGCACGCCTTCTTCCAGCACGTAGCGCTGCCCAACGGGCTTGATGAAGCAGGCCCTGTAGCCGCGTTCGGCGGCGGCGCCGTAGAGGCCCACGCTAATGGTGGTCTTGCCGGCGTGCTGCTCCGTGGCGGCGACGTGGCGGCGGGCGTCTTGCCCTCCAGGGCGGCAACCAGCCGCTCCGCCGCCACTATGCCGTCCTCCATGGTAAAGAGGCTCAGCAGGTTGTCCGGCAGCAGCACGTTGCAGGACGGCGGGAAGTCCTTGTCGCCGTCGTAGCGCACCACTTCGAACTCCAGCAGCGGGAAGAAGCGAAAGATACACCGCATCGGGTCGGCGTCGCCGGGCTCGGCGCCCAGGCGGCGGACGGCCCGCGCGAACTGCTCGCGCTCCCGCCCCACCGTGCTGCTCAGCCTGCGGTTGACTCTGCTGTCGAACGCCGGCTGGTAGCCGCGCCCCTGCGCGAAGTCCGCAAACGAAAGGAAGCCCGCCGGCGCCGCCGGCCTCTCGGCCGACAGGTAGTCCAGCGCGAGTATCTGCCAGACGATTGAGACCTCCCGGCCCTCCGGGCCGAGCGTCATCGAGAACGGCTCCGTCCCGACGTGCAGCTCCCAGCAGAGGGCCGGCAGGACGAGTCGTCCGGCCGCCTCGCCCATTCTGGCGCCGAGCAGGCCGAGCCGCTCCTCGTCCAGGCCGTGTCGGAGCTTCTCGAGCGCCCTGTCGCGCGCGATCTGGTAGTGGTCCTGCTCCGGCACCCGCATGCGACGCCTCCTCGGGGGCCGATCCGGCGGCCGCCGCTCACCTGCTGCTCATGTAGGCGGCGATGTAGTCGTCGCAGTAGAGCTGCTTCTCCAGCAGCACCTCGGCCGTGATGGCAGCCTGCATCAGCTCTTCGTCCAGGGCGTCCATAATGGCCGCATTCAGGCCGGCGCCGATGCACATGGCCAAGTAGATGCGGCTAAGCAGCGAGCGCTCCTTGCAGTTCTGGCTTACGTTGGAGAGGCCGAGCACGAACATCGGCGCCGGATCGGAGATGAGCTTGAGCTGGTTGATGGCGCCCATGACGGCAGCCGGCTGCTTCGGGGCCACGTTCACCGGCAGGATGACGGGGTCTATGAAGAGGTCCGTCATCGCCAGCCCGTGCTCCATGGCCTTCGTCACGATGGTGGCGCCCATCGTCACGCGGCCGTCCACGTCCCGGGGCACGCCCGTCTCGTCAATGGTCAGGGCGATCAGGCGGCACCCGGTCTCCACGGCGAGCGGCACGAACCGGTCCAGCTCCGCGGGACTGGCCTTGGTGGAGTTCATGATCGTGGGGTTCCGGCATGCCCGAACGGCCGCCTCCATCACGTCGAACTTGGGCGTGTCCACGCAGATCGGCGCGTGGGTGACCTCTTGGACGGCCTCGATCAGCCAGAGCATGTTGTCCACGGCCTTGCCGCGGGTGGGCCCCACGTTCACGTCCAGGGCGTCCGCTCCGGCCGCGAGCTGCCGCTGCGCCAGCCTTTGGATGGCGCCCTTGTCTCGCGATTCGACGGCCTTCCTGACCTCCGTGAACATCCCGTTGATGCGTTCGCCGATGACGAACATCGGAGTCCCCCTTTCAGCAATCTGTCTTCAGGAGTCGGCGCCCGGCTGGGGCCATATCCTCTCGATGGCGGCCTTCGCCTGCTGCAGGGCCTCGGGGTTGCGCATGATGAGCAGCTCGGTGCCGGCCTGCACGTAGCAGATGGCGGTGGCAGCCTCCCACAGGAGCGCCCTCGCGGCCAGGTCGCCCCACTGGGGGTTCTCGTCCGCCGGCGAAACGGCCTCCTTGACGCGGCCGATCTCCTTGCCCAGGTTCACCACCACGGGCGTCTGCATCAGGGCGTCGCCGCTGAGGGCCGCTACGCGGCCGCGTTCGATGGTCGTGTAGATGTAGACCATGCCGAAGCCGAGCGCGCCGCAGGTCGGGTGCATCACGATGTCCTTCAGGCCCACGCCCACGTCCCGCAGCAGGATGTGCAGCTGCTTGGAGAGGTTGATGTCCGACGGCGCCTCGGCGATGATCTTGTGCGAGTCGGCCAGGCAACTGGCGGCCAGGGTGCGGTAGTTGTCGTCTTTGGCCGTGCCGAACAGGCAGTTCTCGCCGGCCGCCGCCTGGGTGCACTTGGGCAGCACGTTGTTGTCCACGTCGTTGACGTCCGTGCCCCACACGATCAGCGGCAGCCCCGTGGCGCCGAGCACGCGCTTGACGTCGTCGGCGCACTCCTGGGGGCTGCGGCTCCCGCGGTCGGGGTGGGCCGCCGTCAGGTCCAGCATGACGAGGTCCGCACCCCACTCCTCGCACTGGGCGGCCCACTTCTCGACGTCATCCGCCACGTCGCTCACGTGCTTGCGGACCTCGCCGTGCCAGTCGTCCGCGCCCGCCGTGTTGACCTCCAGCGCGAATGCCGGTGGATGGGGGTAATCGGCCTCGAAGCTGAGCATCGGCAGGCCGGTCTCCCCGCCGATGGTCACCGTGCTGGTGCGCGATCCGCCCTGTTCGGCAGTGGCCCCGATGGTCACCTGGTTGACGGATCCGCTGTATCGTTCCTTCACGTCGGGCACCGGCATTCGCTGCTCCTTCCCTGTCTGCTCGCGCTCATGTTCTCACTGGTGCTCGACCTGATCTCCCCCCGGCTGCACGGACGGGAACCTCTCGGCGTCCGTGTGCGGCAGGAAGCAGGCCGAGACGAACTGGTCCATGAAGTCGGGGTGCGTGGACAGCTCAAAGTAGGTCATCTTAGCGGCGGCCTGCCGGGCTTTCCAGTGGTTTTCGGCGCTCTCTGCCACCATGACGGCGCCTCGCAGCGAGGTGTTGCCGACGAACTCGATCCTGTCGCGGGGCACGTCCGGCAGCAGGCCAATCGCCACGGCGTTGTCCTTGTCCAGGCTCTCGCCGAACCCGCCGGCCAGCATGATGGCGTCCATCTCCGTCCAGCTCAGCCCCAGGCTCTGAAGCAGCACGCAGCCGGCCGCGTAGATGGCGCCCTTGGCCCTGATCAGGTTCGTCACGTCGGCCTGGGTGAGGACGATGTCGGCGTTGGTGGCTGCCTCGGCCGCCGGCACTAGGACGTATTGCAGTTCGCCCCCCGCCTCCGCCACGCCGGGCGCGTCCGACACGAAGCGGCCGGTCTTGTCCATCGCGCCTTCAGCCAGCAGCGTCGCCAACAGGTCTATGTAGCCCGTGCCGCATATGCCGAGGGGCGGCGCGTCGCCGATGGTCCGCCATCGGACGCCGTCCGCGCTCCACACGGAGTCCACGGCGCCGTCGCGGGCGCGCGTGCCGGAGGCGCTGCCGGCGCCCTCGAAGGCCGGCCCCGCCGAGGCGCTGCAGCAGACCAGGAACTCGCGGCAGCCGATGACGATCTCGCCGTTGGTGCCCAGGTCAATCAACGCCGCCGGGCGCTCGCATTCAGCCAGACCGCTGGCGAGCACGCCGGCGGTGATGTCCGCGCCGACGAACGACGCCACCGAGGGCAGGCAGAAGACGCGCCCTGCGGGGTGGATGTCCACGCCCACGTCCTCGGGTCGCACGGGCGGCAGGCCGTAGGCGCACCCCACGTAGGGGTCGCGCCGTATCCACGCCGGCTCAAGCCCCAGGAAAAGGTGCATCATGGTGGTGTTGCCGCTCACCACCATGCCCCAGACCTCGTCGCGCCCCCGGCCGCCGTCCTCCAGCAGCGCGGCGACGAGGCGGTTGATGTCGCCGACCACGGCGTCCTGAAGCTCGCGGCAGCCCTTCTGCTCGCCGCGCTGGCAGTGCATGATGCGGGTGATCACGTCCGGCCCGAACATGACCTGCGAGTTATAGCACGAAGCCACGCAGGCGGCCTCGGGCGCCAGGAGTCGCGCCTTGATGGCCGTGGTGCCGATGTCCACGGCCACCATGCAGCACGGCGTGTGCGTGCGCGGCCCCACGTGGAGCACGCGCATGCCCCACGGCTCGACCGAGAGGGCTGCCTCGGGCCGCCAGTCGGCCTGGCGCAGTCGCGTCGGCAGGTCGCGCAGCACGGCCAGGGGGATGTG
>Ga0111189_1024_pt1 | contig 13340 bp, 9 predicted proteins | sample DeeMarSWOR324_28_FD_80357 | JGI IMG/M metagenome (GOLD analysis project Ga0111189, IMG submission 80357) | Planctomycetes bacterium SM23_32 | reverse complement strand
CGCGGCTGACCCCGGAAGCGGGCGCATGGGGCCTAATGGCCGCGTTGAGCGGGTGTCGGATCGGTTCTGAGACGGGCGAGCCGCTCCCGACCTGCTACTCGGAGTCTGTCCGGTACGAGGTGAGCGAGAGCGTCCGGTTCGAGCGCGATCCCTACTCGGGCATCCTGACGCGGGAGCAGGCGGTTGCGCTGGTAAGGCAGGCCGGGGGCGCCGCTGCCGACGCGGACCTGAGGGCGGTGCTCGTGCCCGTGGGCGAGTCGGGGCTCTACGTGTGGACCATCTTCCCGCAGACCGCGGGCGGGGAGGTGGTCCGGGAGTCGGGGTTCATGGTGAACCCCTACAGCGGCGCCGTGGAACCCCTTGAGATGTCCGAACCCCAACAGGAGGGCAAGGAGGAATGAAGAGGTCCATTCTTTGCGCAGTCTTGCTGCTTGCCTTCGGCGCAGTCCGGACGGCCGGAGCGCAGGAGCCGAAGGGCGCCGAGTTCGCCGCGCCCGACGAGGTGGAGACGCACCTGATCCGGGTGCTGCGCACCACCAACAAGGCGCAGACGAACCGCTACGTCCCCAAGGTCTACGACCTGAGGAATGTGAACCCTTACGACACGATCCGGTTCATCCGCCGCAGCATGGAGATCGAGGAGGGCGCCTGGTTCCTCTACGGCAGGCCCGAGGACCCGGCCGACCCCCACCACTCCGTCAAGAGCGGCAAGGCCGTGGTCATCGCTCCCATCTACCAGATCCCCTACATTGACGAGCTGATGCGCGTCATTGACGTGCCGGGCCTGACCTCGTCGTCGGGCGATGAGCTGTTCTACTACCGGCTGAAGCATCGCAACGCAGGGGACGACGCATTTGGCGACCTGGTCACCGCCGTGCTGGCTCCCAACCACTCCACGGGCGACCAGGTTGCCGACACCGAGGTCAACGGGTTCCTCTTCTACGATTCCCCCAGCGGCATCGAGGACGTCAAGCGGTGGCTCCCGATCCTGGACTACCCGCCGCCGCAGGTGATGATCGAGGCTACGCTGTATGAGATCAACGTCGAGAACGACGACGCGCTCGGGCTCGACTTTGTCTCATGGAAGAACGGGCCGGGCCGCTCGCTGTTCGCCGGCGCGCTGTTCTGGGAGAAGGAGAGCATCCCTACCCTGTCGGCCGGCGCCGACCCGCTGCTGGACCTGGGCACGGGCACGGCTGCGCTGCCCGGCGCGCAGTGGAAGTCCAAGGGCTCCTACTACAGCTACTTCCTGGACGTGCCGGCCGATTTCTTCGACTTCCTGGTCACCAAGCAGAAGGCGCGCGTCCTGACCAGCGCCAAGGTGCTCACGCGCAACGGGCGCAGCGCCGAGCTGGAGGCCAGCGACCAGATCTTCTACTGGCGCGTCAGCGAAGACACTGAGCCCGTCCGCTTCCCTCTCGATGACGAGGACGACGTCTTCGACCTGTTCGGCGATCGCGTCGTGGTGGGGGACACGGCGGCCCGGGAGCTGGGTGCCGCGAGCTCGGGCGTGTTCCTGGACGTGACGCCGCTGATCGGCACCGAAGGCATCAACCTCGACGTGGAACTCGACGTGGTCGGGCACACGGGGTTCGGCTCCAGCGGCGAGCCGCAGCTGGTGCGCCGCGACTTCGACACCGAGCTTCGCGTGCAGGACGGCCAGGAGGTGGTTCTCGGCGGCTACACGCGGGAGATGATGGTGCAGCAGAGCAACAAGGTCCCCGTGCTCGGGAGCCTGCCGGTGATCGGCTGGCTCTTCGGCGGGGAGCAGAACCTGGTCAAGAAGCGGCGCGTCGTCGTCGTCCTTCGGGCCACCACCGTCACCGACTTCGCCGCCATGAGGGCCGCCGGCACGGAGGTTGACGCGGCCCTGATCCGGGCCCGCGCCAGCCGCGAGTGGCCCGTGGAGAACCTGAAGACCGAGGCCGGCTTCGATCAGTGGCTCCTCGACGCCGAGGGCCAGCAGTAGGCCCGGCGGCGCGACTCCAGATCGGGAGGTCCAACACGCAATGCGACGACTGAAAGCCATCGCCATACTGAGCGTTGCCCTGGGGCTCTGCCTTGGGGCGGTCGGCCCCGCGCTGGCCGGCGACGACGAAGCCTCGGGCGTCAGCAGCCGGCGGGGCGATGCCAGCCCCACCGCGGGCACGAGCAACGTGGACGAGTACACCTTCCAGGACGAGCAGATCAACATTGACGGTGGCAAGGACAGCATCGTCAAGGTCCTGCGCGTCAACCAGAAGAACCTGGTCAACGACTACGTCGTGGCCGTCATCCCCTTCCAGAACGCCACGCCCAAGGAGATCCGCAGCCTCTTCCGCCTGATCACGGCCAAGGAGGGCGGACGGGCCGAGGTGATCCGCGACAAGGTGGGCAAGAAGCAGTACCTGCACGTCATCTGCCCCCAGTTCCAGCTCCCTTACATCGAGGCGGCCCTCAAGGCGCTGGACGAGTCCTGGATACAGGAGGACATTGACGGCTCCTACCAGGCCTACTACAGGGCCAAGTTCCGCGACGTGGCGAACATAGACGAGCTGGCCGAGGTGCCGGGCGGCAGCGACGGCGGCACTACGGTCATAGACGAAACCACCAACTCCGTCTTCGTGCGGGGCGAGCCCTACCGCATCGGCAGTTACCTGAAGACGGCGGAGCTGGTGGACGTCTTCCCGCCTCAGGTGGTGCTCGACGCCGCCGTCTACGAGGTGGAGCTCTCCAGCGACCTGAAGCTGGGCCTCGACTACGTGGCCTGGAAGTGCGGCCCGGGCCGGAGCCTCTTCGACTTCGTGGCGTGGGGCTTCCGCTCCTCGCAGAAGGCCGACGAAGTGACCAGCTCTTTCGACCCGTTCGTGGACGCCCTCGACGTGATCGGCGGCACGGAGCGGATCACGAGCCGGGGCCGGGGCTATTACGCGGCCGCCAACTGGCTGCTTAGTTCCGAGTTCCTCGACTTCATGGTCCGCAAGGGCAAGGCGCGGCTGGTCACCAGCGGGCGCCTGAACGTGCGCCACAACACCATCGGCACCCTCAGCCTGACCGACCAGGTGCTCCACTTCGACGTGGAGCCCGACGAGAGCGACCTGCTCGACGACGGCGAGACGGTGAGCAGCTTCGAGTCGCTCATCGCCGACCGCTGCCTGACACACCGCAACGGCGACGTCAATGTGGGCTTCACGCTCGTGGTGGCGCCGTTCATCGGACTGGAGACGAGCGAACTGGTCTACGCGCTCACCCAGAGCGACATCATCGGGGCTACTCCCTCGGGCACGCCCATCGTGCGCAACAACACGCTGCTGGGCACCGTGCTGATGCGGGACGGCGTCTCGCTCTGCCTGGGCGGGCTGAAGCGCACCGAAGAGGTCAAGTCCACCGCCAAGATGCCGGTCCTTGGCAGCATACCGATCCTGGGCTACCTCTTCGGCGGCGAGCAGAACGCCGACCGCCAGACCGAGATGGTCGTCGTGCTGACGCCCCGGGTCGTCCAGTACAGCGAAGTGCACAAGGAGCTGGCCAGGGCGGAGGACGCCCTTGTGCGGGCCCAGGTAGCCCACCGGGCCGCGCTGCCCATGCTGAAGACGGAGTACGGCTTCGACCAGTGGCTGCTGGGCAAAGACTGAGCTGCGGGCCGATGAGGCGGGGGGCGGCCTTAGTACAACCCTAACACTGCGGAAGTAGCGTGAATGGAGGCGCCGGGGGGGCGATGCTGCGCTCCCCCGGCGGCGACCCCGGCATGGAAGGAGCAGGCGGAGTGAAGGCAAGGCTCAGCGTTCTCGTGCTGGCGGCGGTCGGCCTGGCCCTGTGTGGCCACGGGGCCGTCGCCTACGGGCAAGCGGCAGGCAAGATAGTGGTGGACGGCTCGACCACCGTCGGGCCCATCGCCAAGCAGTTTGCCGAGTACTACATGTCCAAGCACAAGGACGTGGTGATCTCGGTGAGCGAGTCGGGCAGCGGCAACGGCGCCAAGAGCCTGATCAACGGCGTCTGCGACGTGGCCGACATGTCCCGCTTCATGAAGGAGGGCGAGTTCAAGGCGGCCGTGGAGAACGGCGTGATGCCGGTGGCCCACGTGGTGGCCATGGACGGCCTGCCCGTCGTGGTCCATCCGAGCAACCCGATCAAGGGCCTCACCGTCGAGCAGGTCCGCAGGATCTACACGGGCCAGATCACCAACTGGCGTGAGGTCGGCGGCCCGAACCTGAAGATCGTCAAGATCAGCCGCGACACCAACAGCGGCACCTATGAGACCTTTGAGACGATGGTGATGCAGAGCGAACGGATCGCGGCCGACGCGGAGTACGTGGGCAGCAACGGCGCCGTGCGCCAGAGCGTTCAGACCACTCCGGCCGCCATCGGGTATGCCGGGCTCGGCTTTGTGGACGACACGGTCAAGGCGCTCGAGATCAACGGCATCTACCCGGACCGGGCCACCGTCTCGTCGGGCCGTTACCCGATCGCCCGGCCGCTGTTCATGTTCACCAACGGCTACCCCAAGCTCGGCAGCCACCTGCACGCCTTTGTCACGCTCCACCTGACGGAGCAGGGGCAGGAGATAGTGGAGGACATCGGGTTCGTGCCCGTCACCAACTACCGCTGAGCCTGCCGACGTGACGCAGGACGCGGAAGGGAAGGTGCCTACAGGTGGGCGACGTCAACCTGAGGCAGAGCCGGCTGATGCAGAGGCGAGCCAGCCGCCGCAGGCGGCTGGCCGCTTTTGCCGGTGAGGGACTGCTCTTCCTGGTCACCGCCGCCTCGGCCCTGGTGATCCTGTTCATCTTCTACTACATCTGCCGGGACGCGCTGCCCTTCTTCCGGCTGCGCGGGTTTAAGGAGTTCTTCACAGGCCGGCAGTGGTATCCGTCGCGCGAGCCGGCTTCGTTCGGCGCCCTGCCCATGTTCTTCGGCACGGGGCTGGTCACGCTGGGGGCCATGATCGTGGCGGGGCCGATGGGGGTGGCCGCCGCCGTCTGCCTGAGCGACATCCTGCCTTTCGGCGTGCGGCAGGCCGTCAAGCCCATCATCGAGGTGCTGGCTGCCATCCCCTCGGTGGCCTATGGTTTCTTCGCCCTGGTGGTGTTCGCGCCGCTCCTGCAGGAGCGGGGCGGCATGATCCTGTCGGTCGGGGCGCTCCTGGTGGGCCTGCCCCTGGCGACGCTGCTTGCCCTGGTGCTTGGCGACGCCCTCGCGATGCGTCTGCCCCATGGCCCACGCGCCGCAGGTCGGCTCGGGCTGACGGCGCTGCTCGTGCTCGGCGCGTGGGCCGGGCTGGGCGTGCTGGCGGCGCGGCTGAGCGCGGTGGAGATATCCAGCGGCCGCAACGCGCTGAACGTCTCCATCATCCTCGGCATCATGGCCATCCCGACGGTGGTGAGCGTCTCGGAGGACGCCCTGTTCGCCGTGGGGCGGGAGCTGCGGGAGGCCAGCTACGGCCTGGGAGCAACGCGCGCGGAGACCGTGGTGAAGGTCGTCATCCCGGCCGCGCGCAGCGGCATCCTGGCGGCCCTCCTGCTGGGCGCCATGCGGGCCGTCGGCGAGACGATGGTCGTCTGGATGGCCTCCGGCAACGCTGCACACATCCCCGAGCCCTGGTACAACCTGCTGGCGCCGGTGCGCACGCTCACCGCCACCATCGCCGGCGACATGGGCGAGGCGGACCACGTGACCGGCTCGGCCCGCTACCACGTGCTGTTTGCCATGGCCCTGTGCCTGTTGACGTTCTGTTTCATCTGCAACCTGGTCAGCGAGTGGGCGATGCGCCGCTCCAAGGCGAAGCTCGGATAAGACATGCACCTGGGCACGCGCAAAGTGCTGGACCGCTCCTTCGCGGGGCTGGGCATCTTCTCGGTGGTGCTGATGTCGGCGGCGCTGCTCGTGCTGCTCGGGCCGATCTTCGTGCGGGGCCTGGGCGCCTTTGTCTTCCGCGCCACCGTCGAGCACCACCGCTTCATCCTGGAGCACTTCGGCAGGGGCGACCGGCGGCAGGTCCAGGGGCGGATAGCCGCGGCCCGGCAGAGCCGGGAGCCCCTCTACGATATGATCGCCCGACACGAGGACGAGCTGTGGCAGAGCTTCCGGGCGATCGCCGACCGGCACAAGGCCGAAGCGGCCGTCTACGAGATGATCGAGTCGCGCGAGCCGGACCTGCCCCGGGCGCTCAGGGCGGCCCGCTACAGCCTGACCGAAGACGGCCGGCACGGACGGGACGCGCTGGACGCGCTCGAGCAGCGGTGGGAGGTCTTCGAGGAGCTCAGGGAGAAAGTGCGGGTCCTCCTTGGCCCGCTGCCCGGGGAGCAGTTCGCGCTGCTGCGCAAGCAGTACGGCCAGACGCGCTGGGGCCGGGCCCAGGTCAAGCTGCACGACCTGCTCTATGACTACGACTACGATTACTCCGACCCGAACCAGATGGGCCGGAAGGTCTACGTGCCGCGCGTGGAGCAGTTCGAGGGCACGGCCGTCGAGCCGCTGTTCGCCTACGCCGAAGATAACCTCCACGCGATGCTGCTGCCCCGGTGGACGTTCTACTGGCGGTTCCTGTTCGACGAGTCGTTCGACGCGCACTTCTTCGGCGGCATCTGGCCGGCCGTGCTCGGCACTCTCTACCTGACCGTGGGAACCATGCTCATCGCCGGCCCGACCGGCATCATCGCCGCCGCTTACCTTGCCGAGTATGCCCGGCAGACGTGGCGGGTCAGCCTGATCCGCACCTGCATCAGCACCCTGGCCGGCGTGCCGAGCATCGTGTTCGGGCTGTTCGGGCTCGCCTTCTTCGTCAACACGCTGCACGTCTCCGATTCCAGGAGCGTGCTGGCCGGCGCGCTGACGCTGGCCGTGCTGGTGCTGCCGACGGTGATCCGGGCCTCCGAGGAGGCCATACGGGCCGTGCCGCAGACCTACAAGGAAGCGGCGCTGAGCCTGGGGGCCACCAAGTGGCGCACCACCTTCACGGTGGTGCTGCCGGCGGCTCTGCCGGGCGTGCTCACCAGCATTATCATCAGCATGGGCCGGGCGGCCGGCGAGACAGCCCCCATCATCTTCACCGCCGCCGTGAGCCTGGGCAAGCCGCTGAAGCTCTGGCAGACGCTCTCGCAGCCGACCCCCGCCCTGCCGTGGAACATATACAACCTGGCCACCGAACACGAGGCAGTAGACGAGATACGGCACGTGCAGTACGGTATGGTGTTGACCCTGATCGTGATGGTGCTGGCGCTCAACGTCACGGCCATCATACTGCGGGCCAGGATCAGCAGGAAGCTGAGAGGCTGACAGGGACTGCCCATGGCGATGCGCATCAGCGACGTGGTGAGGTCAAGGGATATGAGGCCGGCCGACGAGGCAGCGGACCTCCAGGCGGGTCCCCCCATTGTCGAGGCCGACGACTTCTCGGTCTTCTACGGCTCGACCGAGGCGGTCTGTGGGGTCACGCTGGGCATCCCGGCCGGCAAGGTGACGGCCGTCATCGGCCCCAGCGGCTGCGGCAAGAGCACCTTCCTGCGGGCCATCAACCGCATGAACGACCTCATCCCCAGTTGCCGCACGACCGGCAAGCTCATGCTGGAAGGGCAGGACCTCTACGAGCCCGGCCTGGACGTGGTGACGCTGAGGCGCACGGTGGGCATGGTATTCCAGAAGCCGAATCCCTTCCCCAAGTCCGTCTTCGACAACGTAGCTTACGGGCCGCGCATCCACGGCTCCCACAGCCGCCAGGAGCTGAGCGAGGTCGTCGAGGGCAGCCTGCGGCGGGCTGCCCTCTGGGAGGAGGTGAAGGACCGGCTCTCCGACAACGCGCTGTCCCTGTCCGGCGGGCAGCAGCAGCGGCTCTGCATCGCCCGGGCGCTGGCGGTGGACCCGGACATCGTGCTCATGGACGAGCCGGCGTCGGCGCTCGACCCCCGCTCGACCGCCCGCATCGAAGACCTGATCGGCGAGCTGCGCGGGCACTACACCATCATCATCGTCACCCATAACATGCAGCAGGCGGCGCGCGTCTCCGACATGACCGCCTTCCTCTATGAGGGGCGCCTGGTGGAGTGCGGCCCCACGGCTCGGCTCTTCACCAAGCCGCGGGAGCAGGAGACCGAGGACTACATCACCGGCCGCTTCGGCTGATCGGAGGAGTCCGTACCATGTCCAAGCACCTGCAGCGCGAACTGGACAGGCTCAAGAGGCGCATCCTCTCCCTCAGCGGCCTGGCCGAGGAGAGCGTCCACAAGGCCGTCCACGCCCTGGAGAGGCGGGACGAGCGCCTGGCAGCGAACGTCATCGAGAGCGACATCGAGCTGGACCACGCTGAGGTGGACCTGGAAGAGGAGTGCCTGAAGATACTCGCCCTCCACCAGCCGGTGGCCATAGACCTGCGGTTCATCGTGGCGTGCCTGAAGATCAACAACGACCTGGAGCGCATCGGCGACCTGGCCGTGAACGTGGCCGAGCGGGCGCAGTACATCGCCACCCACGAACGCGTGGACGCCCCGTTCGACTTCGTGGGCATGGCCGAGAAGGCGCAGGCCATGGTCCGGGAGAGCCTGGACGCCCTGGTGAACCTCGACGCCGAAGCGGCGCGACGCGTCTGTGCCGCCGACGACGAGGTGGACGCCCTGAACCGCGAGATGTACGCCAAGGTCCAGGACGGCATACGGGCACACCCCGAGCAGATGCCGGGCCTGATCCACCTGCTGTCCGCTTCCCGCCACCTCGAGCGCATCGCCGACCATGCCACCAACATCGCCGAAGACGTCATCTACATGGTCAAGGGCGAGATCGTGCGTCATCAGGCCGAGAGGTACAAGCGCTCCCCATAGTGGCGGGCGGGCGTAGCCGCGAAGCCTGTCCTGCCGTCCACGTCTTGACAGGGGCTCCTCGGCGGCTACAATCTACTGTGCTTACGTGTCCTCCCCCCAGCTTGCACGCGGGGCGCCCGATGCCCTCCCGCTGCAGGAGGACCTGCCGCGTGCGGGATGTTCGTCCGCAGAATGCCTCGCCAGGGCGCGCCCGTGCGTGGGCGCTGCTCTGGCGCGACTACCGCCTCCCCGCGACGCCGCTGCTCTTCTTCGCCGCGTTCTTCATCTACGCGTGGCTGCGCGTGGATACGCGCCTCGTCTACTTCTGCCCCACCCAGTACTTCCCGGAGTTCACGTGGGACAGGCGGTTCCTTGAGGAGCACCTTGCTCGTCCCGGCGGGCCGGTGGAATGGGCGGGGGCCTTGCTCTCGCAGTTCTACTTCTACCGGTGGGCGGGAGCGCTGATACTCACCGGGGCGGCCGCGCTGCTGTCGCTGACGCTCTGGGGGATGATGGCGTCAGCCGGCGGCGGTTGGCTTGCCCTGCTGGCCTACGGGCCGGCGCTGGCCGTGCTGCTGCTCGCCGCGCGGCACATCCATTGCCTGTCGCTCGTGCTGGGGCTGCTGGCGGCTGCGGCGGCGGGCTGTGCATACGTGCGAGCTCCGCTGCGCGGGACGTGGCGGCGGCTGGCGGCGTTCGTGGTGCTATCCGTCCTGCTGTATTACCTCGCCGCCGGGGCGGCGCTGGTGTTTGCCGCCCTCTGTGGGCTGGCCGAGCTGGTCAAGCCGGGCCGCAGGCTGCCGGGCGTCCTCTACCTGGCATGGGGCGGGGCGATGCCCTTCTTGGCGGGAGGCCTGCTGCTGGGGGTCTACGCGGGCGACGTCTCCGCCCGCCTGCTGCCGTTCCAGCATGACGCCGACCCGCGGGCGCTGCCCCTGATGCTGGCCCTCTACGCGGTGTTCGTCGCGGGGGTCGTGCTGAGCCGGCTGAAGTCGGCCCGGCTGAGCGGGACCGATCGGCCGGCGCCGGACGGGGCCGAACCGGCCGAGGAGGCAGCGCGCCCTCGCCGTGCGGGCCTCAGGCGCGCGGCCGTCTCTGTCGGCATGCTGTCCGTTGTCGTGTGCGTGGCCGTTTTCGCCTTCGACCGGGACGGCGAGATGCTGCTGCGGGTGGAGTTCTGCGCGCGCCAGGGCCGGTGGGAGGAGGCGCTGGAGGCGGCGCGGCAGGTGCCGGTCGCGCGCTACGACCTTCTGGCGGGCAGCGACGTGAACAGGGCGCTCTTCCACACGGGGCGCCTGGCGGACGAGATGTTCACCTTCCCCCAGCATTCGGACGCCCTGGTCACGACCGCGCTGGCCCTGATGAGCACCCGCAGCGCGTCGCCGTGGGCCGTGCTGAAGCTCAGCGACATCATGCACGACCTGGGACACGTCAACGACGCCGAGCACCTGGCCCAGGAGGCCTACGAGCAGCTCGGCCGGCGCCCCTGGATTCTGGAGCGCCTGGCGGTGATGCGCCTGGCCAAGCGGCAGACGGAGGGGGCGCGCGTCCTCTTCAGGGCATTGAGCCGGGATGCCATCTTCGGCGGCGTGGGCGCGGCCTGGCTGCGGCGGCTCGACGCGGACCCCCTGCTGGCGGGCAACGAGGAACTGCGGCGCCTGCGCGCCTCCATGCTGGTGGAGGACGAGGCGGGGGCCCCGTCTGTGGAGGAGATGCTCCAGGAGCTGCTTGCGCGCAACGGACGCAACCGCATGGCGTTCGAGTATCTGATGGCCTACTACCTGCTGAACCGGCGGCTGGAGCAGTTCGCCGCCAACCTGCGCCGGCTGCCGGAGTTCGGGCGCACGTCGCTGCCCAGGCACTACCAGGAGGCCCTTCTGGTCTACCGGGAGTCGGCGGACCGGCCGATCGCCCTCCTGGAGGGCGCGGTCAGCGAGCAGACGGCCCGTTGCTTCGATGAGTTCGCGGCCCTCCTGGCGGACCACGCAGACGACCCGGAGGCGGGCCGTCGGGCCGCGTGGCCCGACTACGGCGGCACGTATTTCTACTACTACCTGTTCGGTCCGGGGAGCGAGGTCCGATGAGGCGCCGCCCCGTGTATGTGGCCCTGGTTGTCCTGGTCGGCGCGGCGGCCGTCCTGTGGTCCCGTGGCTGGTCGAGGCCGCCGGACCTGGACGGCGCGCTGGTCCTGGAGGTGCCCCCGCGCACGCGGCCGGACTACGCAGGGGCCACCATCCCGCCCAACATCGCGCCGCTCAACTTCCGCGTTGAGGAGCCGGGCGTGCGCTACTGCGTCGCCGCCCTGCTTGCTGGCCGGGAGTGCCTGCGCGTCGTCTCCAAGGGGCCCGAGATCGCCATCCCGGCCGAGCCATGGCGCCGAATGCTCGCTGAGGGGCGGGGCGAACGGATCTTGTTCAGCGTCTGCGTCGAGACCCCGCGCGGGGGGTGGCGGCGTTACGCGCCGATTGAGCTGACCGTGGCCCCTGAGGAGACGGACCGCTACCTCGTCTACCGCCTGATGAACGCTGCCTACAACCTCTGGGGCGGCATGAGCATCTGCGAGCGGGACCTGCAAAGCTACAAGGAGAGGGTCATCCTGGACAACCGGTCGGTCGGCGACGGCTGCGTCAACTGCCATACTTTCCTGAACAACGGCACCGGCCGCATGGTCATGCACCTACGCCCCGGGCGCGTTGACTACGGCAACGGGATGGTGTTCGTTGACGATGGCGAGGTGAAGAAGGTGGACACGCGCACCCGGTTCAACCGGTGGGGCGCCGCCTACGCATCCTGGCATCCCTCCGGCCGGGTCCTCGCCTTCTCGGTCAACAAGGGCAGGCAGCTCTTCCACTCCGCCCGCGTGGAGGTGCGCGACGTCTTCGATCTGGAGTCCGACCTGGCCCTGTTCCTGGCGGACGAGTACAGGGTCACGTCCACGGCCGCCATATCGGACCCCGACGTGCTGGAGACCTACCCCGCGTGGTCAGCCGACGGGCGGCACCTTTACTTCTGTAGCGCGCCCATCACCTGGGCCGACCGCGAGACGGCGCCGCCGGACGGCTTCCGTCAGACTCGCTACGGCCTCATGCGCATAGGCTACGACGCGGCAACGGGAAGATGGGGCGAGCTGGAGACGGTGCTCTCGGCCCAGGAGACCGGGCTGAGCATCGGCCAGCCGCGCCCCTCCCCGGACGGCCGCTTCCTGCTGTTCTGCATGTACGACTACGGCCCCTTCCCCATCCACCAGATCAGCAGCGACCTCTACTTGATGGACCTGGAGACGGGCGGCTACCGGCGCCTGGAATGCAGCAGCGACAGGACGGAGGCGTGGCACTCCTGGTCGAGCAACGGGCGGTGGATCGCCTTTGCCAGCAAGAGGGATGACGGGCTGTTCGGGCGGCCTTACTTCAGCTACATTGACCCGGCCGGCCGCGAGCACAGGCCTTTTGTGATGCCGCAGCGCTGGGGCGGCTTCTACGAGGCGCACCTGAAGACCTACAACATGCCGGAGCTGGTCGCCGAGCCGATGCCGGTGGCCGGAGAGGAGCTGGCCGCCGTGCTGCGGTCGGCCGATTGGATCAGCTGTGGACTGCCGGTCACGTCGCCCACGCCGCGGGCCGCCTCCCGCCGGGACAACGAAAGCCCCGAGGGGGGCGCCCCCAACTACCCCTGAGGCGCAGGGCCGCCCTTTCGCTTGCCCGGCCGGCCCGGCCCGTAGTAAGATGGGTCGGACCGATCACCCCTTTAGCCGGCTCATGGGCTCTGCATGAAGCGCCGCGTGTGTACAGACGGAGCCGTACAGCTCCACGTCACGCCGGCCGGGGAGGACCAGGCCTACCTGACCGGCTGCGTGACGCGGGACGCATCGCCCATCGAGGCGTCGCAGCAGCTCTACGGGCTGATCGCCGGGGAGCTGGCCGCCCACGGCATGCTCGTCGCGCACGAACGGCTCTTCGGCGCCCTCGAGGTCCGCCAGGACGTGCTGGCGGGGCGGCGCCGTGCGCTGGAAGGACGCGGCCTGCTGCCAGCGCCTCCGCCCACCTGCATAGAGGGACGCCCCGTGGCGGGGCACGGCTTGGCCGGGGCCCACATCTACGCTGTGCGCCCCGATGCCGGCGAACTGGAGCCCGTGCACGACGGGCAAGCACCGTGCGGCTGCCGCTGGCAGCGCGGGGGGGCGGGCTTCATCGTGTTGCAGGGGCTCCACGGTCTGGACGAGGGCGCCGAGCCGCCTTCGCGGGCGGCGCAGGCCCGGGGCGTGTTTGAACGGGCCGGCCGGATACTGGCCGCTCAGGGCGCCGACTACGGCCACGTCGTGCGCACGTGGATCTACATCGCCGACATCCTGGGCTGGTACGGCGAATTCAACGACGTAAGGAACGCGCAGTACCGGCGGTTTGGGCTCGTCGCGCGGGGGGCCGCCGCGGCGTCGGCCGAGCAGATGGGCCTGCCGGCGAGCACGGGCATTCAGGGCCGCAATCCCCTTGGCGCCGCCCTCATGATGGACTTGCTGGCCGTGGTCGGGCAGGGGAGGCATGGGCCGCAGGTCGCCTACATGGACAACGTGAA
>Ga0111189_1022_pt1 | contig 13558 bp, 14 predicted proteins | sample DeeMarSWOR324_28_FD_80357 | JGI IMG/M metagenome (GOLD analysis project Ga0111189, IMG submission 80357) | Planctomycetes bacterium SM23_32 | reverse complement strand
CATGACCACGTCGGGGGGGGCTGCATGCGTCGCGGCGTCGCGCGCCAGCCAGGCCGCCCGCATGCCGGCGGCGCGGGCGCCGAGCACGTCCTGCTCGTAGCTGTCGCCCACGTGGAGCGCCCGTTCGGGCGGCAGCCCGCAGCGGCTGAGCGCGTGGCGGAAGATGGCCGGGTCGGGCTTCTCGACACCGACGCGGCACGAGACGACGGTCCATTTCAGCCGCTCGGCCAGGCCGAGGCCTTCCAGCAGGGATTCGAGCCGGCGGTCCCAGTTGCTGATCAGGCCCACGCCCTTGCCCCTGCGTTCGAGCGCCTCGATGGCGGGCAGCGCATCGTCGTATAGCCGCCAGGCGCCGGGCGACGCGAAGTGGTCCCAAAGGTGCTGGAATACCTCCTCGAAAACGTCTGGCTGGCCGAACGGCTCGAAGCTGGCGCGCACGACGCGACGCCACCAGTCCATGGCCTCCTGCTCGTCGGCTCCGTATTCCAGCGCGCCCGGCGGCTGTCCGTTGCGCAGGTCGAGCCAGGCGTCTTGGAAGCGGCGCTCCATGAGTTCGGGATCGGCCTTGACGCCGGCCCGGCGCAGTGCGTCGGCGTAAACGTGGCCGACCGGCGGGTCGGGGTAGATCAGGGTGTTGCCTGCGTCGAAGAAGACGGCGTCAACGTCCACGGTCGCTCCCGGCGTCGGGGATGATCGAGAGGGGCCAGGTGGGCCATTGTAGCGGGGCTTGCGGGCGGCTCAAGGGGCGGGGGGGGCGTTTTGACAGCCGCACCGGGCGGGATATAATGAACCTCCTGCCCGGTGCCCCGTTAGCTCAGCGAATAGAGCGTCGGCCTCCGGAGCCGAAGGTCGCAGGTTTGAATCCTGCACGGGGTGCCACTTCGGCCCTGCGGGTACTTTGCGGGCAGGCGCGGCGGGCTGAACGTCCGAACGGTGGACCTGCCCAACTCCCTCAACACAGGCTATCCCGGGTAGGCTGAAGCTCCCGGTCGTCGGCAGTCTCGTGAGCGTCGGAGTCTTCTTGCTGACCGACATATCCCTCGAAAGGCACAGCTTCTCGTGCGACCCTTGACGGGGCCGCGGTCCCAGCGTCCGCTCCGGGCATTCGCACACGCCAGTCGGGCCGGCGATGGTCCCATCTGTGGCTTCCGTCGGCAGTGCGCGGCCACCTACACCCGGGAGTCTGCACAGCGGCGCCGCGCAATGTCATCCCGTCCGGCCAGGCTGGAGTGCCCCGTTCGCCTGCGACTCGGTGCCATCCCGGCGCTCCCGCAAGTAGTCCCCGATCACAATGGCCAGGAGGGCGCCGAGCAGTATGAGCGTGGCCAGAAGAAAGGGTGAGAGGAGATGAACTGTCTTCGAGACGCCAACAGTGCAAACAAGCAGCGCCAACGCTACGCACCACAGGACGCGTCGAGAGCATGAATCCCCGAGGCAGATGCTACGGGCCAGGATGACGGCAATGGGGATGATGAGAGTGACGTGATGAGTCGTCAGGGACACCTCACTGAGCAGCAGGGTCCCCAGCGGCACGGTGGCAAACAGCGCAGCCCTCTGTGCCGGGGTCTGCTGCCCGCGCCAGCACAGCAACCACAGCGCAAGGAGGCCGAGAGCCACGAGGGCTCGCAACCCGGAGGCTATCCTTGCCGCCGTCGCGCTTGGGAGGCTTGCCACATTCACCCGCCGCATGTCGTCCCTCTTCCCCGCCCTGATGGGCGTGAGGAACCTGTGGACAGCGGCGGTCAGAGACTGGTTTGTGCTCCGGTAAGGGCGGCCGATCACGGCCGTCGCCCCCCCCGTATGGTATGGAGCAACGACATGCCGGTACCACGACACGTGCCGCCGCCATGCACCTTCGGGATTCCACACCAGCACCGGCAGCACCACGGTGAACAGCAGCCCCCCCAGGACCATGCCGGCGGCAGCACGCCACCGGCGCTGGCACAGGAGGTATACGCCGAACAGCCCCGGCAGCACTTTGAAAGAGGCCGCGAAGCCGAGCAGAGAGCCGGCGAGTGTCTCTTTCTCCTTGCGGGCCATGAGCAGCAGAGCAGCAGCCAGCGGCACTACGACCAGCATGTCGGTTTCGCAACGGCCCAGCACGGCGCCCACGAAGGGCGTCATGATCAGCCATGTCAGTGCAAACAGGCCAAACGACGGCGGATCGTCGCGGCGCTGCCACCATCGCGCCAGCCACCAGGCTGTTAGCAGTCCGCCGGCATAGCCGGTCGCGAAGAACAGCGCGCTGCCCAGCCCTCTGATCCGCCAGAAGAAAGCGAACGGGAAGAAGGCGAGCGCGAAGAACGGCGGATAGGCGCGAATGTGGCCGAAGTCGGCGTATTCGTCCAACCCCTCCCGCACCGCGCCCCAGGACAGCCCACGGAACTGCTGGAACTCCGACGAGTGATACTTGGCCTGGGTGTCCTGCCGCCGGCCCATCCACGTCGGGCTTTCGTAGCGGAGCCGCTCCACGTAGACTTCCTTGGGGAACTCGGCTCGCACAACCGCATCGATGCCAAGCAACGCCCCGTAAACGATGACCAGTGTCCAGAACCCCCTTCTCCCCCAGGGCGATTCAAGCCCTGCCATACACCCTCGAAGCAGGTCTGCAAGTCTGTCCGATAGCTTGCTCATTTGCCTGGTCTTCTCCGCAGCATTGGCGGCGCCGGGACAGCCTCCTCGAGCCTCAGCAGGACGAGTTCGTCCTTGCCGTAGCGGGCCCTTTCCAGCTCGGTGCCGCGCAGGCCCGGCGGCACGGCGATGGCCCCGCCCTTGCCCGGCCTCGCGCAGACAAACGCGTGCCCCCGCGACTCCAGCGCCGTGCGAAACCCGGACGAGACGGCATCAAGGTAGAAGAGGGCGGCCACTGGGAGTTCGCCATGGAGGTGCAGCCGCTCGCGCGGCGGAACGCCGCCGCGGATGTGCTCGCAAGCCAGCCGCGGCGATTCCTCGCGGTTTGACACCTCCGAGTAGCCGAAATCCATGAGCATCTTCCCGCCGACGAACACGAGGGCGAGCGCAATCAGGGGGGTCAACCGGCTTTGCCGCGCCCGGAGCAGGTAGAGGCCGAGGAAGGCGCCCGCTGCCGCGACGGCCGTCATCGCGCTCGCCCATCCCGACCACGCCAGCCCCGCCCCGAGCCAGAGAACGGCAAGCAGGACCGGACCCGCAAGGAGTGCGTACACGCAGACCGCCCCCCAGCGTCGCACGTACCGGTTCATCCGCAGGCCTAGCCTGCCCGCCGTGCCCCGCACGAAGACGTCGGCCGCCAGCAGCGAAACGGCCGGGAAGACGGGCAGCAAGTACCGCATCCTCCGTGCCGGGCTGACCACCGAGAACAGCACGAAGCTCCCGGCCAGCCAGCACCTCGCCAGCAGGAGCATCCTGCGCTCGCGGCTCGACGCGCCGGCGCCATATCCCGGGACGAACGCCAGGAAGACGAGCAGGCTGTAAGGCAGCGCGGCCACGGGTAGCCTCTCGGCGTAGTACCAAATCGGCCCCGTGTTGCTGGTTCCGACATTGCGCGAGGCCAACTGCCATCCCTCGCGCACCAGCACCTGCTGCGGCTCCCCATAGCCCATCTGCCGGGCGACCAGCAGGGGCCAGGGGGCCGCCAGCGCAATCGTCACCACCAGGACGACCAGCCAGTGCCAGCCCTGCTGCCTGGACGCCGGGCGGTGCAGCCCGAAGTAAACCAGCATCCCGACCGGGACGACGTAGAGCAGGCCGCCGGCCAAGCCGGCGAGCACGGCCGCCGCGAGTGACAACCGAAGCAGGATGGCGACGGCGGCCATGTAGCCAAGCGACCAACGCCAATCGGTTGCCAGCCGCCCGCCGTTGGAGTAGCCGAGGTAGAGCAACACGGTGGGGACGAAGAACAGCAGTACAAGGTGCGCCTTCGTCATGAGCCCTGCCGCCAGGCCCGCGCCGCACAGCGCCGCGAAGGCCCACCGGCAACGCGGTCCCTCCAGCATGTAGAAGGCTGCGAACAGCGAGCAGGCTACGGTCAGGGCCAGCAGCATGTTCACCTCGCCGACCCTTGCCGCGCCGAAGACCATGGGGAGCGTCGCTGCGATGAGGCAGCCAACGAATGCTGTCGTCGCCCCGAAGACAGGACGCACTGCCAGGTAGACCACCAGCAGAACCGCCATGGCAGAGAGCGCCGAGGGCAGCCGGACAGTCGTCTCGGTCACTTCGCCGCCGGGCCGCGAGGCCAGCGTCACGGCCCAGTAGAACAGCGGCGGCTTCACCAGGTTGACGCGTTCGCCGATACGAGGGATCAGGTAGTCGCCAGTGCGCATCATTGTCCGCGCGCCTACCGCCCTGGAGGCCTCCATGGAATGAGCAATGTCCAGGCGGCCTACTCCCCATATCCAGATGATCCCGGCGTAAAGCAGCAGGCAGCAGAGCAGGACGGCCTCTCGCCCATGTCCCCGGAGGCTGCAGAGCGCCTCTCCCTTGGGATCTGCGTCGTCCGGGGCCGCATCAGGCCGAGGCTGTGTTGGCGGGCAGGGCGCATGCATGGATCAGGTTGCTCTGTGTTCCATATGCCGGGCCTGCTTGGCCCGATCGGCTGGTTGTGAGAGCGCGATGGCACGCCATCGCGCAGGATTGTCTCAGATTCCCCAGCACCGCGCAAACAGGCAACACTCTGAACTTGACTGTAGCCAGAAGGCCGGCAGCCGCCCGGGTTCGGCCGCTCTTGAAGTCGGCGGCCAGGCAGCTATGATAGGAAAGGCCCGGGGCCGCGCCTGCAATGCCGGGCCATCTGAGGGATTGCCTGGCGTTGCGCCTGTAATGGATTGAGGACCGTTCGCGACAGCCCAGGACGCCTTTTGTTTCGGCGGACTCCGACCCCTCGTGGATTCAGATGAAGGGCCAGTTGAGGGTGGATGGCGCCGGACTCTGTTTGCGGCCTCTCGGTTGTCGGGCCAAGAGATGAGAGAGCTTGCGGCTAATGGGCAACGCTGAGTACGACAGCGGGCGCGACGCCTTGGGCTCGCCCGGGGAGGCCACCCCCGTCCGTCCTGGTGCAGGAGCCGGCATGGCGGAGATACCGCAGGGGGGCGGCCGTGTGAGGGTCGTGCTCATGCTCGTGGCGCTGGCCGCTGCACTGGGGCTCGTATACCTGACCCCGCTCAGGCGAGTGCTCACGGAGGTGCATCAGCTCAGTTCCTGGCTCAGGGGACTGGGCTGGACGGCTCCAGCGGTTTTCGTCACTGCCGCGGCCGCCTTGATTGCCATCGGTTGCCCGCGCTTGCTGTTCTGCCCCATCGCGGGGATGGCGTTCGGTTTCCTTTCCGGGCTGCTGTGGGCGGAGGTCGGCGCCCTGATCGGTTCGTATGCAACGTTCCTCTTCGTGCGCTGGGGCGGGCGCGAGTTCGCGCTGAAGAAATGGCCCAAGCTAGGCAGACACGCTCATCTGATCGCCGAGAAAGGAGTCGTCTCGGTCGTACTGATCAGGCAGATGCCCTTGAGCGGCATCTGGATCAGCAGTGTGCTGGGGCTGACCCACGTCAGTCACCGCGACTTCCTTGTGGGCACGGCGATCGGGACGCTCCCGGGAGCCATTCCCGCGACGCTCCTGGGTGCCGGGGTCGCCCAGCTCTCGGTGGGGAAAGGGGTGGCCTGCATCCTGCTGGCCGCCATCTGGTTCGTCGTCGTCTGGCGGGGGTTGAAGTGGTACCGCCGGTCCTGGAGGGCTGCAGCCGCTGTGCAGGAAGAGCGCGGGTCGGAGGCCGTGGGATAAGCTCTGGCCGATTGGGTATGATGTCGGCTACGCAGGACGCCGCCAGGACAGGCGCGAGCGGGGAGGGCTGAGATGATCGGGGCTGGCGTTATCGGGTATGGCTACTGGGGGCCGAATCTGGCGCGGAACTTCGCGTAGTCGCCTGAAGTGCGCCTCGTTGCCGTAAGCGATCAACGGACGGAGCGATTGGCCCTGGCGCAGGCCCGGTATCCGGGCATCGAGGCCCTCTCAGACTACCGAAGGCTGCTTGCCGACAGCCGGGTGGAGGCCGTTGCGATCGCCACGCCAGTGGCCAGCCATTTCGAACTGGCGACGGAGGCCCTCCGAGCCGGCAAGCACGTGCTCGTGCAGAAGACGCTGACGGAGACCTCGGAGCAGGCGGAGCGCCTGATCGAAGAGGCCGACCGGCGCGGCCGAGTGCTGATGGTGGACCACACCTTCGTCTACGCGCCCGCCGTGCGCAAGATCCGCGAGTTGGCGCAGAGCGGCGCGCTCGGAGAGCTCTACTACTACGACTCGGTGCGGATCAACCTGGGGCTCTTCCAGCGGGACGTGAACGTCTTGTGGGACTTGGCGGTGCATGATCTGTCAATCATGAACTACGTCTTACCTTCCCGGCCGGTGGCCGTATCTGCAGTTGGCATGAGCCATGTGTCCGGGACGCCCGAGAACGTCGCCTACCTGACGCTCTTCTTCGAGCAGAGCCTGATAGCGCACATTCACGTGAACTGGCTGGCCCCCGTGAAAGTGCGCAAGACGCTCATCAGCGGCAGCCAGAAGATGGTGGTCTATGACGACCTGGACCCTGACGAGAAGGTGAAGGTCTACGATCGGGGGGTCAGTGTGGGCCGCGACGTCGAAGAGGCATACAGGATCCGCGTGGGCTACCGGATGGGGGACATGTGGGCGCCGCAGATCGGCACGGACGAGCCGCTGCGGACCGAGATTGCGCATTTCGTCCGCTGCATCGAGGCCGGCGAGCGTCCGCTGACCGACGGACGGGCTGCTCTGTTCATCATCAGGAGCCTGCGCCCGAAAAAGTAGACGAGCAGGAGGGTCCCCGGATTCCACGGGTCGCGCGTGAAGAAGGAGGGGAAGACAAGCACGGAGCCGAAAAGGACCACGATGAGCACGTCGCGCAACGTGTGGCGTGCTGCAAACGCTCCCATAGACGCGTCCGGTCGGCTTTGCATCTTGCGTGCTCCTTGGTAAGACGACGACACGTCCCGCGGGAAGCCGGGGTAAGGAAGATCAGCCAGCCCCCGGTGCAAATGGGCTGAGTCTTACAGCTCCTCGCGTATCCTGTAACGGAGCCAACGCGCCTGCATCCACCGCACGCCAAACAGGTCGTAGAGTGCCCTGAAAAGCCGGTTCCAGACGCCGTACTTCGACCGGCCCTTGGTGCGCGGCCTGTGGTTGACCGGCACTTCGGTTATTGACCAGCCGTCCATGCGAAGGAGCGTCGGCAGGAAACGGTGCATGCCGGTGTAGAGCTTGAGGCCTTTCAGGCAGGGCGCGCGGAAGACCCTCAAGGTGCAGCCCACGTCGCGGATATTCTCGTGCGTCAGGCGATTGCGGGTGGAGTTGGCTATGCGGGACGAGATGCGGCGCAGCAGGGAGTCTCGACGCCCGGCGCGCACCCCGCAGACGACGTCCCACTGCCCGGCCAGCTCCAACATGCGGGGTATGTCCGCGGGATCGTTCTGGAGGTCGGCATCCATGGTGGCGACGAACTCGCCACGCGCGTTCTTCAGCCCCGCGTCCATGGCTGCGGTCTCGCCGGCGTTCGCCTCGAAGCTCAGCACGCGCAGTTGCGGGAAGCGGGACTTCAGGGCGCGCAGTTGGTCCAGGGTGCCGTCCGTGCTGCCATCGTCAACGACGATCACCTCGTAGGCTTCGCTCAGACCGTCCATAACCGAGCAGACTTCCTCGACGCAGTCGGCGATGCACTCTTCCTCGTTGTAGGCCGGGATCACGATACTGACGCGGGGGCATGACATGCTCTGTGCGCCTTCCTGCTGGTCGCCTGACAGGCGGTGGCTTCTCACACGCGCGTGCGCCGTCGACCGCGAACAGAGCGTCTATGATACCCCCCCGATCATCCGCGCGGCAACCACATGCTGTCCGCGGGAACCCGGGTCGCCGGGGTGCAAAGGGGGCAGGGCTCTCGTCGCGTTGATTCGGCCGGTCCCACGGGGTAAGATGCCCGGCCGCAGTGCTGCTGCGTTCTTCGCGTGAAGAGGAGAGGGGAGAATGGCGGTCCTGGTGACGGGCGGCGCCGGTTTCATCGGTTCCCATCTTGTCGAGCAATTGCTGCAGGAAGGGCGGGACGTAGTCTGCCTTGACAACTTCAGTTCGTACTACGACCCGCGCATCAAGCGGGCCAACCTGGCGCAGCTGCTCAAGATCCGTGAGTTCCCTGTCTACGAGGCGGATGTGCGCGACCGGGACGCCTGCGAACGCGTCTTTCAGGACCAGCGCATTGATGCCATTGCCCATCTGGCCGCCAGCGTCGGCGTGCGGCATTCGGTGGAGGAGCCGGCGTCGTACGAGGACGTCAACTGCCGCGGCACCATCAACCTGCTGGAGCTGGCCCGACGCCATGAGGTCGGCAAGTTCGTCTTCGGCTCCACGTCCTCTATCTACGGAGCGACCCGGCGGGTTCCGTTCGTCGAAGACGATCCCGTCGCGTGCCCCATCTCGCCCTATGCCGCCTCGAAGCGGGCGGCCGAGCTCTTCTGCTACACCTACCACCACCTCCACGGCCTCCAGGTGGCCTGCGCGCGGTTCTTCACGGTTTACGGTCCGTGGGGGCGGCCGGACATGGCCGTCTACAAGTTCACGCAACTGATCGACCAGGGCAAGCCCATCCCCGTTTACGGCGACGCCACGTCCCGGCGGGACTACACCTACTGCAAGGACGTCGTGCAGGGCGTGGTCAAGGCCATTGACACGCCGGTCGGATACGAGGTGTTCAATCTGGGTGAGTCGCGGGTGGTCGAGCTCAACCGGTTGATCTCCCTCATCGAAGAGAACCTGGGCAAGACGGCGAAGCGGCAGCTCCTGCCCGAGCAGCCCGGCGACGTGCCGATCACCTACGCGGACCTGAGCAAGTCGCGGCGCGTTCTGGGCTACGACCCGCAGTACCCGTTCGAGGAGGGGTTGCGCCTTTTCATCGAATGGTACCGGCACGAAAGACCCAGGTTCGACTAAGGGAGGCGGCCGCAGGAGCCCGGCAGAATGCCCGTTCAACGGGCGGGAGCCCCCGGCAGCGGCGCACCTCCTGCGGATACCGCTCCTGGAATCCTCGTCGGAAACAGGTTCGTGAAAGCCTACTGGACCATCACCGGCCTCGTCCCGGGCGTGCCCGGCCGAGTCTCCCGGCTGCCCGACGCACGGAGCTGGTGTCTCGGCACCATCGGGCTTGATCATCCAACGCCTGACGGCGTGTCCCGTCAGGCTTGAGTCGTCAATGCCTATCTGTGTTGCGTCCGAGCTACACTGTCAGACGTCGTCCGCGACATCCCGTCCAGTGTTCTCCTCGTTCAGATTCACCAGTCCTGCTTCAGTCGCTACGAATCCACACTTGGCATGGAACTCGGCGAGACGAGGCTCGTAGTCGACATGGAGCCACTCCGCGCCCTTAGACTTGGCGAGGCCGATTGCGTGGCGAACAAGCTGAGTGCCGATGCCGTGCCGCTGCAGGTCGGAACGAACAGTTGGGTCGAGCAGGAAGGCGTGCTCGTCCCCGTCCCATGCTACGTTGACGAACCCAACCAAGGCGCCGTCGAGCATTGCACAGATATGCCCAAGGTTCTGCGACAGAACAGCCGAGAAGTCGCGCGGCGTGTGATTGGGCCATGCGTCAGCAAACAAGGCATTCAGCGCATCGTTCGCCACGTCTGGACTGATCTCGTATCTGATCATGCTCCTCACACCGAACAGGTGCTTGCTGGACCACAGCAGCTTCCGCGCGACTCCCAGGGCTGCAGATCGCGCTGAGGCCGGGCCACTGTTGTCTTTCGTCTTCCGACCGGTCGGGCCCGACCATTCAACGCTTGGCGGCCGAACCGTCAGGCTTGAGACGTCAATGCCGCGTCAAGCACCTTCGACTACCTCGGCAAGCCCGAGGAGATTCTCCTTGAGTTGCCACGCTCGTTCCGTATACGTGGCGACGTCGGAGTCGACAAGCCCAGACCCCTCCAGGATCGTCTCCTCAACCAAGCCGAAGAGAAGTGCATGAATGCTGTGGATGAGATAGTTCCGCTGCTCCTTCAACATCCGGAGGGCAGGTAACAGCCGATCGAGGCAGCTATGCTTCTCGCAGTAGCCTATCAGCCTGCCAAGCGTTGCCTTGTCTGTGTCTGATCCGGGCACTCGGGCAGAGACGTACTGCTTGAGGGCGCTCTCGAGTCGACCCGCAGCCAACGTCACGCGCCCAAGCTCAGCACAGAACGCGCAGTCTTCCCACAGGAGGCCGAAGAACTCGGGGCCTGAGACTGCCTCCCCCCTTCGCACCCGCATGATGGTCGCCTCCGTTAGCGTCAACCCGGGGTCTGCAGAGCGAGCGCCTTCACGGACGGGTTCTGTGGCTTGGCGTCGACAGACTGTCCGTTCCCACTGGTAATTCCTGGTACTCCCACGTCCGCTTGGTCGCCGTCTCGACGTGCGTCACCTTGCCCGCTTCGAAGCGTGTTTTAACGGTTCCGTAGAAGTCGCGCATCATCAGCGACGCCAGGAACCTGAACAGCCTTTCACCCCTCGGCATGGGTCGCCTCCTCCACCGCAGCGATGCGCTCTGCTTTCCGCCCCGTGAACTGCTCCCACCGCTGCACGATCACGTCGCAGTAGAGGGCATCCACCTCCATCAGGAACGTCCGGCGGCCGTCGGCAGGCGCAGGCGCATCTGCACGCGCGCGCGGCCGGTGCCAGCCAATGGCCCCATGACTGTCCATCTACTGGCGCACGTCGGCCGGCGTACGCTATGTTAGGGAGCGGTCCGCGTTGCTTGACAGGGGGCGGCGATGAAGCCGTGTGCATGGACGGCGGTCCTTGCGGGGATGCTGGCGCTGGCAGCCGGCGGAGGATGCGCACAATACGAGGGGAGGCGCGCCATGTTCGAGGAGGACACGATTCCGACGTCGCACGGAGACCTGACGATCACGTTCGTGGGGCACGGGACGCTGATGTTCACGTTCGGGGGGACGGTCATCCACGTTGACCCCGTCTCGCGCGAGGCGGACTACACCGAGATGCCGAGGGCGGACCTCATCCTCGTCACGCACGGGCACGGGGACCACTTGGACCCGCAGGCCATCGGCCTCGTGCGCAAGGAGGGGACGGAGGTGATCCTGCCCCCCGAGTGCGCGGAGGCGGTGGACGGAGCCACCGTGATGGCGAACGGGGAGGTGACGACGAGCCACGGGCTGACGATCGAGGCCCTGCCCGCCTACAACGTCGTCCACGTGCGCTCGCCGGGCGTCCCCTACCATCCGCCGGGGGAGGGAAACGGATACATCATTGCGTTCGGCGACAGGCGCGTCTACGTGGCGGGCGACACGGAGAACACGCCGGAGATGAAGGCGCTGCGGGACATAGACGTCGCCTTCCTGCCGATGAACCTGCCCTACACGATGACGCCGGAGATGGTGGCCGACGCCGCCAGGGCGTTCCGGCCCGGCATCCTCTACCCCTACCACTACGGGCAGACCGACACGTCGGAGCTGATCGAGCTGCTGGCCGACGAGGAGGGCATCGAGGTCTGCGTGCGCCAGATGCAGTAGGCGCGGCGCGCGACGGGCGGCCGCCCTGCGGATGCCGGATGGCCTGCCCGCGGCCGCGCTGAGTAGCCGGGCCCGGAGCGGCGCCAGTGGGGGGCCGCCGGGCGGTCGTGTCCGCCGGCCACCTGCCTACGGCGACGGAGCGATGGTGATCCTCAGCGTGTCCCTGTCCCGCGTGTCGCTGCGGCGTCCCCTGGCGACGGCCTTGACGCGGATGGAGACGGGCCGGAACAGCGGGAGGTGGGGCACCGTGAACCTCACGCGCCAGGTCCGGCTCTGGCCGGGCTCAAGCCTGACCTTCCATTCCCGTGAGCCTCCCAGCCCGAAGGGGCAACCCTCCGCCGTCGCTTCCAGCCTCACCTTGATGACGTCCTGCTCCTCCCAGTCGTTGGTGACCGTCAGCTTGACCTTGACGGTGTCGCCGGGGCGGACGTCACTGCTGCGGCACCTCGAAGCGGTAGCCGATGCCCCGGATCGTCCGGATGTAGGTCGGGTCGGCGGGGTCGGCCTCTACCTTGGCGCGCAGCGTGTTGACGCAGCGGTCCACGCTGCGTTCGGTCACGAAGACGCTGTGCCCCCAGACGGCCTTGAGTATGTCGTTGCGCGTGAGGGCCCGGCCCTCCCGACGGGCGAAGAACTCGAGCAGGCTGAACTCCTTCGGCGTGAGCGGCACCTCGGCGTCGCCGCGCGACAGCCGGTGCTCTGCCAGGTCGAGCCGGAACTCGCCGAACGCGTATTGCTGCGGCTCCTCATCGCGGCGGCGGCGCAGGAAGGCATTCGCGCGCGCCAGCAGCTCGCGGATGCTGAACGGCTTGGTGACGTAGTCGTCGGCGCCCAGTTCCAGCCCCAGCACGATGTCCGACTCCTGCCCTTTGGCCGTGAGCATGATGATGGGTGTCTCGATCCCCTCCCGGCGCAGCAGGCGGCAGACCTCGTAGCCGTTGATCTCGGGCAGCATGATGTCCAGCACGATGAGGTCCGGCCGGCGGTCGAGGGCCAGCTCCAGGCCGCGCTCGCCGTCGGTGGCCGTCATCACGCTGTAGCCCTTGAACTCGAAGTTGTCCTTGAGCCCCCGCAGCATGGTGGGGTCGTCTTCGACGATCAGGACGCTTTCGCCTGCCATCTGTCGGCTGCCTCCTACGGCTGGGCCGATGCCGCTCGCCGGGGGAGCTTCACGGTGAAGGTGCTCCCCTCGCCGGGCCGGCTCTGCACGTCAATGGAGCCGCCGTGGGCGTCCACGATGAACTTGACGATGCTCAGCCCCAGCCCGCAGCCTCCCACGCTGCGCGAGAGGCTGCGGTCCGCCTGGTAGAAGGGATCGAAGACCTTGCGCACGGCGCGGCGCGACATGCCGACGCCGTTGTCCGCCACCTCCAGGCACACGGCGCCGTCCGCCTGGTAGGCCCTCAGGGCGATCTGGCGGTCATTCTGGGAGTACTTGAACGCGTTGTCCAGCAGATTGAGCACGACGGTGACCAGCGCGTCGCGGTCGGCTTTCAGGGACGGCAGGTCCGGCGCCACCTCCACGTCGAAGCGGCAGCCCTGGGCCTGGAACCGGTCCCGCACCAGGCCGGCCGCCGTCTCCACGATGCGGCCCGGCGCCACGTCCTCGAACTCGAAGGCCCGCTTGTCCCGCTCCATGCGCGAGAAGCTCAGGAAGTTGTCTATCAGCCGGCTGAGCCGCTCGTTCTCCTTCGAGACCAGCTCCAGGTACTCGTGGGCCTGCTGGGTGTCCCGGTAGTTGCCTTCCAGGAGCGTGTCCACCAGCATGCGCACCGAGGACAGGGGCGTCTTGAGCTCGTGGGAGACCGTGGCGATGAAGTCGTTCTTCAGCCGTGTGAGCCTGACCTGCCTGAGCAGGTAGCGGCCGACCAGGGACACGACGACGCCGGTGAAGAGCAGTACGATGGAGGCGGTCCAGAAGTACGCCGTGATCTGCCGGCTGCTGGCCTCGCTGAAAGGGTCGGGGCCCTCCAGGTAGAGCGCCAGGCGCCAGCCCGGCAGGTGCCCGCCGACGGCCGCCGTAATG
>Ga0111189_1037_pt1 | contig 13595 bp, 9 predicted proteins | sample DeeMarSWOR324_28_FD_80357 | JGI IMG/M metagenome (GOLD analysis project Ga0111189, IMG submission 80357) | Planctomycetes bacterium SM23_32 | reverse complement strand
TGTCGCCGCCCCAGTGCAGGGGGTAGCGCTGGCTGCCGGCCCACGCGCTGCGGGCCCAGATGACGTGCTCGCCGGTGGTCTGGAGCGTCACGTCGGCGGCCGCCTTGTTGTAGCGGAGCGGGGAGAGGCAGTGCTCGTAGAGGCCGCTCAGGCCGGAGGCGTACCCGCCGTCGAGCGGCGCCGCCTCGCCGAAGTCCACCTTGATGGCGGCGGCTCCCATCCTCAGCAGGCCGGCGAGCTTCTCCTGGTACCAGCGGACGGCGTCCGGGTTGCTGAAGTCCAGGATGGCGTCGTCGGTGGGCAGGCCGCCGTCCGGCCCGCGCACGACGTAGCCGGCGTCGAGGGCCTCGCGATACAGCCGGTTGATGGGCGTTATGTAGGGGAGCTGCCACAGGCAGATGCGGAAGCCCTGCTCGCGCAGGTCCGCCAGCATCCGCTCGGGCGTCGGGAAGCGCGACGCGGAGAAGACGTAGTCGCAGCACCAGTCCGTCTCGAACCAGCCGGTGTCCAGGTGGATCACGTCGCAGGGCACGCGCTCCTGGCGCAGCCGCGCGGCGACGTCGCGGGCCTGCTGCTCGGAGTCGTAGGTGATGCGGCTCATCCAGAGCCCGAAGCTCCAGAGCGGCGGCAGCGGGCTGCGGCCGGTTAGGGCCGTGTACTCGGCCAGCACCTCCTTGGGCGTGCCGGCGAAGATGAACAGGTCCAGCTCGTCGTCGCCGCTGTAGAGCGTAGCGACGCCGTCGTGCGTGTGGCCGAAGTCGAACGTGAGTGGCGCGGAGGTGTGCACGAAGATGCCGTAGCCCCGGCTGCTCAGGAAGAAGGGGATGGGCTTGTACATGCCCTGGCCCTGGCACTCCCAGGCGTCGTAATGCCAGAGCGCCAGCTTCTGACCGCGCTTGTTGAGCCGCGTGAAGCTCTCCCCGCAGCCGTAGATGCCCTCGTCGGGCGCCAGGGCGAAGGACGCGGCCACGTGGCGGCGCATGTCGTCCACGCGGCGCACGAAGGAGAACGGCATGCCCTGGCGGGGCCGGCGCGTGAACGTGCGGGTCAGCAGCCTGCCGTCCGGGGCGCGCACGGCGACGCTCCACGGGTCGGTCGAGACGGTCACGGAGACGCCGGCGCTGCCGGTGTAAGTCGCCCCTGCGTCCGCCGCCTCGCACTGCCAGGTCTCGTCGCTCGGGACCGGCCCGTCCAGCATCAGCTCCTCCTGCTGCGTGCGCGGCTCCGTGGCCGCCCGCAGGCGGAGCCGCACCGTGCGCGGCGTGATGAACTCCAGCGCGAACGGCAGCTCGGGATCGGTGCCGTAGACGTCGGGGAACTCGCGGTGGCGCGGTGGCCCGAGCTCGAAATCTACCGTGTTGAAGTGCAGCTCGGCGGAGCGGCCGTGGCGCCTCCAGCGAAGCAGGCCGGACGCCGTGGCCGGGTCGAACTGGGGCGCGCTGTCGGCGACGAAGAGCGCGTTGTCCGGGTCCCAAAAGGGGAGGCTGATGTCGAGCGGTTCGTTCAGTGTGCGGCGTTCACGGCTGGCCATGGAGTCCCTCGCCGGTTTGGGGCTATCGGACGCGGCGCCCATTGTGCCGGGCGGGGAGGCAGAGAGCGTGGAGCCGAGACGATGTTCTCTCGGCTCGTTCCTTGGTCCTCTCCGCGTCCTCTGCGATCTCTGCGGCTGCTTCTGTTAGGCGTTCTTGGGGCACTATCGGACAGGGCGGGCATTGTAGCCCTTGGAGGCGCGGGCGGCAAAGGCAGGCAAGGGAGGGCCGGACGCGCGCTAAGTGCCGGCGGCCAGTTCGCGGATCCTGTCGCGCAGGAGGGCGGCCCGCTCGAAGTCCAGTCTCTCGGCCGCCTCCTTCATCTCCTTCTCCAGCTCGTCCACCTTGCTGGCGGTAACGTAGTCCCCGCCGACCTCGGCCACCGCCGGCGTCTCGACCCGCCGCTTCCAGGCCTGCACCTCGTAGTCAATGCCGCGTTGGATGTCCTTCCGCACGGTCTGCGGCTCGATGCCGTGCTCCTCGTTGTAGGCGAGCTGTATCTGGCGGCGCCGTTCGGTCTCCTCGATGGCGCGCGCCATGGACTCGGTCACCTCGTCGGCGTAGAGGATGACGACGGCGTTGACGTTGCGCGCGCAGCGGCCCATCGTCTGGATCAGCGACGTGTCGGAGCGCAGGAACCCCTCCCGGTCGGCGTCCAGGATGCCCACCAGGGAGACCTCCGGCAGGTCGAGCCCCTCCCTGAGCAGGTTCACGCCGACGATGACGTCGAACTTGCCCCGCCGCAGGTCGTTCAGTATCTCGACCCGCTCGATGGTCTGCACCTCGCTGTGGAGGTAGCAGGCCTCCATGCCCTCCTCGCGCAGGTAGTCGGCCAGGTCCTCGGCGAGCCGCTTGGTCAGCGTGGTCACCAGCGTGCGCTCGCCCCGGTCGGCGCGGTTCTTGATCTCGCCGATGACGTCCTGCACCTGCCCGCGCGCCGGGCGCACGTCCACCTTCGGGTCCACCAGGCCGGTCGGCCGGATGATCTGCTGCACGACGCGCCCGCCCGACTGGCGCACCTCGTACTCCTCCGGGGTGGCCGAGACGAACAGCACGCGGCCCGCCATCTCCTCCCATTCCGCGAACGTCAGCGGGCGGTTGTCGAGCGCCGAGGGCAGCCGGAAACCGTAGTCCACCAGCGTCTGCTTGCGGGAGCGGTCGCCGTTGTACATGGCGCCGATCTGGGGGACGGTCTGGTGGCTCTCGTCCACGATGCAGAGGAACTCGTCGGGGAAGTAGTCCAAGAGGCAGGCGGGCCTCTCGCCGGGCCGGCGGCCGCTGATGTGACGCGCGTAGTTCTCGATGCCGGGGCAGAAGCCGACCTCTCTGAGCAGTTCCATGTCGTAGCGGGTGCGGGCCTCCAGCCGCTGGGCCTCCAGGTTCTTGCCCTCGCTGCGCAGCTCCTGGAGCCGCTCGACCAGCTCCGTCTCGATGCTGTGGAGGATGCGTTCGATCCTGGCCTCGGGCGTCACGAAGTGGTTGGCCGGGTAGATGGCCACCCCGCCGGCCTCCTCCAGCTTGCGGCCGGTCAGCGGGTCAATGACGACGATCCGGTCCACGTAGTCGCCGAAGAAGTCCACCCGGTAGGCTATCTCCTCGTAGGCGGGGTAGATCTCCACCACGTCTCCGCGCGCCCGAAAGGTGCCGCGCCGCAGGTCGTGGTCGCTGCGGCGGTACTGGATCTCCACCAGCTGCACCAGCAGGTCGTCCCGGGCGATCTGCTGGTCCGACTCGACGGCCACGTACATCTGCTGGTAGTCCTCCGGCGCGCCGATGCCGTAGATGCACGAGACGCTCGCCACCACCACCACGTCGTCCCTTTGCATCAGGCGCGTGGTGGCGGCCAGGCGCAGGCGGTCTATGTCCTGGTTGATCGAGGCGTCCTTGGCGATGTAGAGGTCGCGCGAGGGGACGTAGGCCTCGGGCTGGTAGTAGTCGTAGTAGCTGACGAAGTAGCCGACGGCGTTGTCGGGGAAGAACTCCTTGAACTCGCTGTAGAGCTGGGCGGCGAGCGTCTTGTTGTGGCTGATCACCAGCGTGGGCAGGCCGAGGCCCTCGATGAGGTTGGCCATGGTGAACGTCTTGCCGGTGCCGGTGGCGCCCAGGAGGGTCTCGCGGCGGCTGCCGGCCCGGAAGTGCTCCAGCAGCTCGGCGATGGCCTGGGGCTGGTCGCCGGCCGGCTCGAAGTCCGCCTGGAGGTGGAAGTCCGCCATCTCAGTCCCCGTCCTGCGGCACCGGCGCGCACATGGCGTGGGGGCGGATCTCCTCGACCGTGCGCGGGCCGATGCCCGGCACTTTGAGCACGTCGTCCCAGTCGGCGAAGGGCCCGTAGTGCGCGCGGTGCCACATGATGGCCCGGGCCGTGCTGGGGCCGATGCCGGGCAGCAGCTCCAGCTCGTGCGCGGCGGCCGTGTTCAGGTTGAGGCGCGCCGGCGTCGGCAGCACGTCGGGCGCCTCGGTCACGGTGATCTCCCCGCGCCCCCAGGCCCACTCCACGCCCCTGGCCAGCGCGATGCCCGCCACCACCAGTCCGACCCCCGCCGCCAGGGACAGCAGCTCCCTGCCGGACAGGGAGAACCAGCGCGTGCCTGTAAAGGGCAGCCTGTCCATGCTCACGCGGGCCTCACCGGTCGGCGACGGCCGCCATGATGGCCTGGGCCAGGTTCGGGTCCAGCGTCTCGCGCACCTCCTCCTCCACGATGATGCGCCGCCGGCCGGGAGAATCGTTCCGGTAATAGGCCTTCAGGACAACGCCCGGGTGATGGTCGCAGATCAGGATTGGCATGCCCGTGGGCACATGCCGCACCACGACGTAGCTGACGCTGCTGCGGCCCTCGTCGAAGGGACAGCGGAAGAGCGCCTCCGCCTGCTGGCGGTCCTGCGAACTCACCTTCTGGCCGGTGGGACGGGTGATCTCCCAGTGGTAGCCGGAGGTGTAGAGCACCTTGCGCCGCAGGTCCGAGACCTTCTCGAACTCCGTCGGGGACTCGTAGACCATCTCCGCCAGCAGCATCAGGGCTTCCATGTTGTCCCGGCAGCGGAACTTGGGGCTCGGCTCCAGGGACATCACGTAGGCGCCCCAGAGCCGCTCGAAGGTGCCGGCGTCCACCTTGAAGACGTCGGCGAACGCGCGCTCGGGCGGCTTGCTGCGTGCGATCTCCCGCAGGTAGTCGTTCAACAGCGAGGCGTTGCGCCCGTTGTCGCCGTGGATCAGGAAGTGCACCACCGACCAGGACTCGGAGTAGTGCAGGCTGGCGCGGTGGGCGTCGGTGCGCACGTTCTGCAGCCACTGGTCGGGGTTGAGGGTCAGCAACTGCCCGATCCGCACGTAGGAGCCGTCGCGGAGCGCCTGCTGGACGGTGTGCAGCCGCGTGGTGGGCACCTGCCCCAGCTCGAACTCCCGGCCGTTCCACGTCGCCTCCGAGAAATACTCGGCCAGCCCCTCGTTGAGCCAGATCGGCGCCTCCCGCGAGACCACCTCGAACATGAACTGGTGGAAGCCCTCGTGGTAGAGCGTGCGCAGCACCTCCTCGGGCGTGCGGTCCTCGGCGTGCGCGGCCAGCAGCTGCTTGCTGGCGATGAACACGCCGGTCGAGCCCCTCACCTGCGGCGGCACCTCGCTGAGGTATCCCTCTTCGGTGCTGAAGACGGCCACGTTGAAGCGCTGGCGCACCTCGCCGTACTCCGCGAAGCGGCGGGAGTACTCCTTGAAGATCTCCTCCATGTGCATGCCGACCAGGCGGGTGAACTGCGCGCTGATGTCCGTCTCTATCCGGTAGTGTTCGGTCTCGTGGCGAAAGGTCCCGCCTTGGGCGCCCGCCGCGGAAGCGGCCACCAGGGGCAGCAGGGCGCACGCCAGCGCCGCGAGCCGCGCGGCGCGGGCGCGTCGGGGGGATGGTGCCGGTCTGCGCACGATTCTGGCCTCTTGGCGGGGGAGAGGGCGTCCGGTGCCCGTCCCATCCATTCTACCCGTCCCCCAAGGCCCCTTCAACGCGGGCGGGGGTAAGTGTGGCGATTGGGCCAGACCGCTTTGTTGACGGGAGCGGGGCAGGCTGATAGCATCCGTGGGGCTGAACAGGAACGGCGTGGTTTTCCTGAATCTGCAACCTCGCCGAAGACCTAACACAGTTGGTCTGCTGGATGGTGGCACACAGCCCGACCGGACCGCTTGTCGTACCGGGCATCGAAGTCTGAGCGGCGCGCCGGTCTGGCGCCGTTAGCTTACCGCAGGTAGATGGTGAAGATGACGGAAAGCAGGTGGCGGACAAGAGCCCTGCTGGCGATGCTGGTGATCGTGGCTGTAGCGGCGGCGGCCGTCTACTACCCCATCGCTGTTAGAGCTATCCGTCGGGCTACGTGGGAAGGAAGAGTCAGCAAGGGCATGGCCTTGGCAAGGCAAAGAGAAGAAGCCAAGGAGGATGCATACGACGCCCGTTTCAGCGGTGTCAACTCTGACAGGGGGCCCGGAGTGGCCCTGTCCTTCGATGATTGGGAGGTAGATGGCTGGCATCGGTTCTTCACCAGGCACGATATCCGCAGGCTGAATGCGAGGGTCACCTTCTACATCAGCCACCCGTACAGGCTCACCGAACAGCAGTTCGCCAAACTGAAGGAACTCGAGGCGCTGGGGCACGAGATCGGATATCACGGCTACAAGCACAGGTTTGCTTCGAGGTACGTGCAGAACAGCGGGACCGAGAAGTACCTCGCGGATGAGATCGAGCCCGGGATGAGGATCCTGGAGGAACACGGTTTTGAGCCGCGGACGTTTGCCTATCCAGGCGGCTTACGGGCCCCGGAGGTCGATAAGGTCTTGCTGGAGCGCTTCTCCATAGTACGCGGCACTTCCTACATCGCACCGGAGGAGGAAGCACCAGCCAGGAAGCACTACTGCACCATATCCGCGGACGAGCGAGGAAAGAGGATGGTCTGGGCGTACAACATAGACGTACCACTGAACGCGGGCGCGATGAGCTACGTGTTGTCCCGCGTAGAGCTTGCCAGCAAACGACGGAGAATAGCTGTCCTGTACGGGCACAACATCACAGACGATAAGGGCTATTGGGGCACTGTTGATGAGAGTGATCCCAGGTATGAGTGCACGCAATGGCACGAGGATGTGAAGGCGATTCTTGAATTCGCGCATGATAGGGGCATGAGATTCTACACGATGGCGGAGTTGGAGTAGCCCCTCATCACCGGCGGGCGGTCAGCCGACTGCCAGGGCCCGAGTCAGGCAACCGCTGAGCTCGCCCGCCTGAGGCCCCACCGCAAAGCACGCCGAGAGGGTAAAGAGGGGATTGCCCAGCCCCTTGCTTCGCCTCCGCGCGCCCGCCGCAGGCGGGCAAGCTCCGCGTGCTCTGCGCTGAAGCCTCTTCCTTAGCCGTTGTCAGGAGCCCCGGATGCCCAAGATAGCCATCATCGGCGCCGGCGGGTTCGTCTTCCCGCTTACCATCTTCCGCGACGTGGTCGCCTTCCCCGAACTGCGCGAGAGCACCGTCTCCCTGATGGACATCGCGCCCGAGCGCCTGGAGCGCACCGCCGCCGGCGCCCGTGCGCTGGCCCAGGAGTTCGACCTGCCCACCGTCATCGAGTCCACCACTGACCGCCGCGAGTCGCTCGACGGCGCGGACTTCGTCGTCGTCTGCTGGCAGGTGGGCGGGCTGGAGGCCTACCGCACCGACGTTGAGATACCCCGCGAGTATGGCGTGGACCAGCCCGTGGGCGACACCATGGGGCCGGGCGGCATCTTCCGCGGGCTGCGCACCATCGAGGCGCTCAAGGGCTTCTGCGCCGACGCGCGCGGTCTCTGCCCCGACGCGCTGGTGCTGAACTACGCGAACCCGATGGCCATCAACACGTGGGCCACCTATGAGCTGGGCGTCGAAGTGGTGGGGCTCTGCCACAGCGTGCAGGGCACGTCGGCCCTGCTGGCCGCCGAGGCGGGCGTGCCCGCGGCGGAGTGCAACTACCGCGCCGCCGGCCTGAACCACCAGGCCTGGTTCGTCCAGTTCGAGCACCGGGGGCGCGACCTGCTGCCCGTCATCCGCCGCCGCATCTACGAGAAGCACGTGACCGGCGAGGCGGCCGGGGAGCGGAGCGACGACCTTTACGCCGGCGGCAACGAGGCGGTGCGCGGGCTCATCATGCAGCTGACCGGCTACTTCCACTCCGAGTCGAGCCACCACGGTTCGGAGTACGTCCCCTGGTTCCGCAAGGACGCCGAGAGGGTGGCCGAGTACCTGCCCCGGCGCTGGGACTACTACGACATCTGCTGCAACCACGACGAGGAGGGGCAGAACGAGCGGTTCCTCGCCGAGTCGCGCCAGCGGGGTCTGAAGCCCGGCCAGGAGTACGGCGCCTACATCATCCACAGCCTGACGACGGGCCAGCCGCGCGTGATCCACGGCTCGGTGCGCAACGAGGGCATCATCAGCAACCTGCCGGAGGGCTGCGCCGTGGAGGTGCCCTGCCTGGTGGACGCCAACGGCGTGCAGCCGACCGTCATCGGCGACCTGCCGCCGGCGTGCGCGGCCGTCAACCGGGCCTGCGTCAGCGTGCAGGAGCTGGCGGTGAAGGCGGGCCTGACGGGGGACCGGGACCTGGCCCGCGCGGCGGTGGCGATGGACCCGCTCACCGGCGCCGTCTGCACGCTGGAGGAGGTGCGCGAGATGGTGGACCGGCTCTTCGAGGCGCAGGCGGAGTGGCTGCCCTCGTTCGCGCGGTAGGACGCACGGCGCGTCCGCTGCGGCCCGCCGCTACGCCTCCGGGGCCTGGTCGGCCTCGGCTGCTGGCTCGACGGCCTGCTGCTCGACCCTGAACTGAGCGCAGAGCCGGGCGGTGGTGGACATCAGCCCCATCAGCGCGCAGACCGTGACGAGCGCGGCCAGCACGAAGACGGCGATGATGACAGCGTCGGGCAGTTGGGCCTTGCGCGCGATGGGCGTCAGGGCGACCAGCAGGAGGGGGATGAGGGGCACCCAACGGCGCCACCGCGCTCCCTGGGCCACCGAGTCGGCGCTTGCCTTGAGGGCCATCTGCGCCACCAGGCCGCAGAGCCGCCACACGAACACGAACGCCACCACCCACGTGGCCGCGTAAAGCAGGAGCATGACGGCCTGCTGATGGGCAACGGCGACATGGGGCAGGATGGCCCGCGGAACCCAGAGCGCCAGCCCGACGGCGGCGATCATCTGCAGGTGCCGCACCACCTCGTGCAGGGCGGAGATCGCGAACAACCCCGCGAGCAACAAGATCCACGTCCCTATGTCAGGCTGCCACTTCAGCGGCACCGGCAGCAGGAAGAGGAACCCCCACATCATCACGCGGAAGGACCGCTCGCAGGCCCTGGACCGCATCAGCTCTGTGTTGACTTCGGCCATCGTTCCCCTCCCATGGGGCTGCCGGCAGGCGCGGCGCGCCGGCGTTACGAAGCGCCTTGCTTGGCGCGCTTATGTTCGTACATCAGGGCGTCCGCCCGCGCCATCAGCTCGTCCAGCGGCAGGGCGGCGCCGGGGTCGTAGGCGGTGATGCCCACGCTGAGCGACAGCACGTAGTGCCGGCCGCTCTGGGCGTTACGCGAGTCCAGCCTCTGCTGGAGGCGTGCGACGATGTCGTCGGCTTCCTCGCTGCTGGCTTCGATGGCGAGCACGGCGAACTCGTCGCCGCCGACCCGGCCGATGATGTCGGACTCGCGGAAGGCCTCCCTCAGCACGTTGGCGGCCTCGATCAGGGCCAGGTCGCCCTCCTTGTGGCCGAGGTTGTCGTTGATCCACTTCATCCCGTCCACGTCCAGGAAGAACAGCAGCATGGTGTTGCCCGTGCGGTTGGCCACCTTGAGCTGCTGCTCGGCCAGGTGGAAGAAGCCGCGGCGGTTGTTCACCTTCGTCAGGGCGTCTTCCAGGGACAGGGCGCGCAGTTCCTCGCGGCGCTGCACCCTCTCCGTGATGTCGCGGGAGATGAAGAGGAGCACCGGGCGGCCCCGCTCGTCAGTGGTCACCTTGCTGGTGGCTTCCAGCCAGACGTAGCTGCCGTCCCCCTTGCGGAAGCGGAACTCCGCCTCGCCCATGCCCCTCATGACGGCGTCTCGGAAACGGCGGTCCACATGCTCTTTATCGTCGGGGTGCACGAACCGCAGCGCGCTCTGTCCTATCAGCGCCCCGTTGCTGTAACCCAATGTGCTCAGCGTGGCCGGGTTGACATAGAGGAACTCGATGTCCCTTAAGGAGTGTATGCTGATCATGTCGGTGGCGTTCTCGAAGATCATGCGGTAGCGCTCTTCGCTGTAGCGCACCGCCTCCTCGGCCTGCTGACGCTCCAGCGCGTTGGCGAAGATCACCCCCACGATGCGCAGCAGCACGATCAGGTCTTCGTCCCAATGCCTCTCGGAGCGGAGCGAATCGAAGCCGACGAACCCGACCGACTCGCCGCTGGAGACCATGGGCAGCGTCAGCACGGACTTGATGCCCAGGCGCTGCCAGATCTCCCTCTCCCGCGCGGCCTCCTGCGGCAGGTCGTCCACGCGCGAGACGTTGAGCCCTTCGGGCCTCCTCAACGTCGCCGTGGCCCACGGGAAATCTTCCTCGGGACGAACGCCCATCGTCCGATGCAGTTGCGGCTCGACGCCTTCGGCGCACCACTCATGCACCTGTCTTGCGGCGGCCGCTCCCTGCGAGAACATCGCCATGTAGGCGCGGTCAACGCCCGCGAACTCGCCGATGACCTGCAGCGCCCTGTCTATCTCCTGCTCCACCTTCTGGTGGGGGACGTTGATAAAGCTCGACGAGATGGTGGCGATCAGCCGTTCGAGTTCGAGCTTGTGCTGGAGCGCTTCCTCGGCGCGCCGCCGTTCGGTGATGTCTCTGTCTACGCCGATCAGGTGGTACTTGTCGCCCACCTTGATGGGCACGGCGGCGAACTCGTAGACGTTCTCCCTGCCGTCGGGCCGGAGCCACGAGGCGACGCCGCGATAGGGCTCCTGCCGCTCGATGCACCGGCGGTTCGCTTCGAGTTCCTGCTTGCTCATCTCGGGCGGGGCGAGGGCGTTCAGGTCGTCGGCGCTCTCCAGCTCTTCGCGCGTGTAGCCGGACATCTCGGCGAAGCGATCGTTGCAGAACAGGAGCCTTCGCTTTCCGGTGATGGGATCGAACTCGCACAGGTTCACCCCGTCGAAGGCGTTGTCCATCAGCAGGCGGAACCGCTCCTCACTCGCTCTGAGGGCTTCCTGCGCTTCCCTATGCTTGGTGATGTCGCGGACGTACTCGATGGCGCCCTTGAGCTCCCCGCTGGCGGCGTCGAACAGCGGGAAGCTGTAGAGGTCCAGCCAGCCGTCCACGCGGCCTCCAGGCCCCGTCTTGGGCACGACGGCGTAGCCGGCCCGGCCTTCCCGGAGCGTTTCGCGGCTCGGGCAGACCTCGCACGGCTTGGTGCGGCCGTGATAGGCCTCGTAGCACTTCCTGCCTACCAGCGGCAGAGCGTGCCCGTACCACTGCTCTATGGTGGGGTTGACGCGCAGGATGTTCATCTTCTTGTCCAGGATGCTCAGTCCGTCCTGGATGCTGCTGAAGATGCTGGCCAGGAAGCGCTCGCGATCGCGCATGGCTTCTTCGGACGCCGCGCGTTCGGTGACGTCGCGGACGAAGGCGCAGTTGTACTGCTTGCCCTCGAACTCCAGGTAGTTGACCGTCACCTCCACGGGGAAGAGGCGCCCGTCCCTGGCCCGGTGGTGAGACTGGAGCACGAACGAGCCGCGCTCCTGGACCTCCTGCCAGTGCTGAGCCCACACCTCAGGGGGGAAGTTGGGATCTATGTCGTGGACCGTCATGGCCAGCAGCTCGTCCCGCGTGCGACCCAGGGACCGGCACGCTGCCTCATTCACGTAGACGAACCGCGCGTCGGGCCCCATCCAGAACACCGCGTCGGCGGTCTGCTCCAGGCAGAACTGCGTCAGGCGCAGGGCGTCCTCAGTGCGCTTGCGTTCGGTGATGTCGGTGAAGATGCCGAACAGGCCGACCGTCTGCCCCTCGTCATTGACGACCGGTGCTTTGGTGACCTCCACGGTGCGCTCTACGTCGCCGACGACGTTGCGCTCGACCAGCGTCTCCGGCTCGCGGGTCTGCATTACTCGCTCGTCGTCGGCCCTGTACTTCTCGGGGGGGGTAGAAGTCGCGGTCTGTCTTGCCGACCACCCCGTCGGGCTCCATGCCCAGGTCGGCGGCGAACTTCTCGTTCACCAGCACGAAGCGCGACTGCGCGTCCTTGTAGAAGATGCGCTGCGGCAGGCTGGCCAGCAGGATGCGGTGGCGCTCCTCGCTTTCGCGCAGCTCCCGCTGCCGGAGCGCCTGAAACACCACGTAGAAGAAGAAGCCCCACATCAGGGGCGAGAGGGTGTCAACGTAGTCCTCAAGGGGCTCCAGGCCGCCGACGCCTCCGAGCCACTCCAGGCAGTTGCTCGCGTTGCGGAACACGGTGAGCGCCAGGGCAGTCGCCAGGAGTGCCCTGGCGTCGCCGCGCAGGGGTCGCCGGCGCCCAAGCATCAGGATGGCAAAGGCGGCCACCGAGACCACAAGGGCGACCAGGTCAAGTGTCCCTATGAGCGGCATGGCTCCCTTCCTGACGGGCGGCAAACACGCCCAGGACCCACAGGCCCGCCAGCACAGAGGTGAGCAGGTAGCAGATGTGCTCGAGCATGTTCAGCAGCGCACTCCACAGCAGGCCCTCCATCACCGTCAGCGTCCATGCGCCCAGCAGGCAGCAGTAGCTTGCCCAGAGCAGTCGCCACGAGGGCAGGGCCCGCAGGCGGCGCCAGTTCGCCAGGCAGAAGGCCAGCGTCCCGAGCCCCAACAGCAGCACCAGAAGCTCGCCTTGCTGGATGTCCGGTTGCACCGCCAACACCTCGGGGTCGGGAGGGAGGGTCCCTCGTGGGAGCGACCCTACAGCGTAGTCCCACGCGGACGGCGAAATCAAGGCTGCTGGCGCTACAATTGCTATCCTGACTCCCGTGCGCAGAACGGGACACTTCCTGGTTGTGCAAACGGGGGGCCAGAGCCGCATATTGCACGCGCCGAGGGGCAGTGTGTCGCGGCTGCGAGGTCGCGGCGCGGCCCCGTCGGCCGCGCTGAGCTTGAATCCCTTCGCGCTGTGCGGCATAATCGCTCTTCTGCGGGCGCAGAAGTTGTGAGCATCTTTGGGAAACCGGTCTCATGCTGACTGCAAAGGAGGACGGGGATGGGCAAGGTTGAGGACGCATTGCGTGACCTGATCTACTATCATGGCAAGCGCGCCGCCGCCGAAGTGCTGGGTGAGATGCCCGCGCAACTGCGGGACGCACGACGCGACATCCGGGACATCCAGAAGGCGCTTGAAGAGCTCTCCAGTGAGGTGAGGTCGCTGCTGGCCGCCCGGCGGCGCGAGATGGCCGTGCCGCCGGCCCCGGAAGAGGAGCTGGAGGACATGCGCTTCTCCAAGCGAACGCTGCGGAGCCTGCGTCGCCGCTTCGACCTGACGCAACTGGAGCTGGCCCGACTGCTCGAAGTCTCGCCCGTGACCGTCACCTCGTGGGAGACCGGCAAATCCAAGCCCCGCAAGGGCAACCTGGCCCAGATCGTCACCCTCCGAAACATGGACCAGTCCCAGGTGGACGAGGCCCTCGGCCGCCCGCCGGCCCCGCCCGCCGTCTCGCCGGCGCAGTTCAAGGGCATCAGGAAGAAGCTGGGCCTCACGCAGGCCGAGCTGGCCCAGTTGATCGGCGTCTCCACCGCCTCGGTGACCTCCTGGGAGGCGGGCAAGACGGTGCCGAGCCGCGATAGCCGCCGCGCGGTGCATGAGATCAGAGAGATGTCCCGCGAGCAGGTGGAGCTTCGTGTGGGCCGGCTGCCCGGCGCAGAAGGGCGCGGCGGACAGCCCGAGCTCACGCCCGAAGAGATCCGGTCCATCCGCAAAGCGGCGGGCCTGAGCCAGAAGCAGCTCGCCGAGAAGCTCGGCGTCTCCGTCAACTCCATCTCCAACTGGGAGACCGGCAGCAGCTACCCGCGCGCCAGCAGCGTGGAGAAGCTGCGCGCCATGCAG
>Ga0111189_1021_pt1 | contig 13607 bp, 15 predicted proteins | sample DeeMarSWOR324_28_FD_80357 | JGI IMG/M metagenome (GOLD analysis project Ga0111189, IMG submission 80357) | Planctomycetes bacterium SM23_32 | reverse complement strand
GGGCCACGACCTGCCGCTCTCGATGCCGGAAGTGCGGGAGATGGTCGGCCGGGAGCTGGCCGACCGCGTGAGGGACCTGTCCATCCACGTCTACAAGCGGGCCGCCGACTACGCCGGCGCGCGCGGCATCATCATCAGCGACACGAAGTTCGAGTGGGGGCTCTGCGACGGGGAGCTCACGCTGGTGGACGAGGTGCTCACGCCGGACTCGTCGCGCTTCTGGCCGGCCGACGCCTACCATCCCGGCGGGCCGCAGGCCTCCTACGACAAGCAGTACGTCCGCGACTGGCTCGACGAGACCGGCTGGGACCACGAGCCGCCCTCGCCCGAGTTGCCGGACGAGGTCGTGCGGAAGACGGCCGAAAAGTACCTCGAAGCCTGCCGCCGCCTCACCGGCGGGAAATAGGTAACTGTCCCTGTTTTCCTCAGCACGTCAGGTGCAGGGCGGCCACGACGCGCCGCCCGCCGCCGGACAGCTCGTTGTAAAGCGCGACCGCCTTCGCCGTGCGCTCGACGTGGACCTCGCCGCAGCGCCCGACCATGTGGCGGACGACCTCCGGCGGCACCTGCATCGCGCCGTGCGCGCCCGTGCCGATGACGAGCACCTCCGGCCCGTGCGCGAAGACCGGCTCCAGGTCCTCCCGGCAGAGGCTGTGCCCCTCGACGCGCCACCAGGAGTCGTCCACCCCTTCCGGCCAGATGATGACGTCCGAGCGGCAGGTCTGGCCGTCAATCGTGATCATCCCGAACGCGTAATGCTCGATGCTCATGGCTGTCTTTGCGGCTCCGCGCCTCGTGAGCGCTGCTCGCGCCTGCCGCCATGTTAGCACTTCGGGGGCGGGGCGTGAAGGCGGTTTCGGCGTCAGCGTTTGACAGGGGGGAGGCGCGGTGAGAGAAAGGCGGCGACCCCAACCCGTGAAGGAGATCGCCATGAACGACGGACCGTTCCGTTACTGCCTGAACACGAGCACCGTCAGGGGCCACGGGCTGGCCCTGGTCGAGGAGGTCGAACTCGTCGCCGAGGCCGGCTACGACGGCATCGAGCCGTGGATCCGCGAGATGGACGCCCACGTGGCCGGCGGCGGCTCCCTGGAGGACGTGGCCGGGCGCGCCGGCGACCTGGGGCTCGCCATCGAGAACGCCATCGGCTTCTTCGAGTGGATCGTGGACGACGACGCGCTCCGGCGCAAGGGCTTCGAGGAGGCCCGGCGCAACATGGAGATGCTCGCGCGGCTCGGCTGCCCCCGGCTCGCCGCGCCGCCCTATGGCGCCGCCGACGTGGAGGGCCTGGACCTCATGGCGGCGGCCGACCGATACGCCGAGCTGGTCGAGGTGGGTGCCGAGTTCGGGGTGGCGCCGATGGTCGAGTTCTGGGGCATGTCGCGGAGCCTGCGCCGCCTGGGTGAGGCCGTCTGCGTGGCCGTGCAGAGCGGCCGGCGCGAGGCCTGCGTGCTGGCCGACGTCTTCCACATGTACAAGGGCGGCAGCCCGTTCGAGGGCCTCGCCCTGCTCGGGCCGGACGCGATCGGGCTGATGCACGTCAACGACTACCCGGACGCGCCCGCCGCCGAGCTGACCGACGCCGATCGAGTGTATCCGGGCGACGGCGCGGCGCCGCTCGTGCAGATACTGCGCGACCTGGACGCCATTGGCTTCCGGGGCCCGCTCTCGCTGGAGCTGTTCAACGAGAGCTACTGGACTCAGGAGGCTGCGGCGGTCGCCCGCACCGGCCTGGACAAGCTGCGCGCGCTTGTGGAGGAGGCCGTGCCGGAGGCCTGAGCCCCGCCTCTGGAGCCGCTCCGGCTCAGAAGACGGGCGGGCCGGGGTGGACGCCCCGGCGGCGATACTCCTCGTGGATGGCTTCGACGCGCCGGCGCCCCTCCTCGGCCGTCGCCGTTGCGTCCCAGAGCTGATAGGCCTTGTAAAGCTCGTCCTGGAGCTCCTTCCAGTTCAGGCCGGCCGGGTCGGGCATCGGCCCGTCGTCGGCCCGCACCTCCGCGCCGGCCATCGAGGCGACGGGCGTCTGCGCCGTCACGGCGACGTCGGCCCGCACGGCCCGCTTCAGTTCCTCCAGGGCCTCTCGCGCCCCGACGATCTCCCGCTCCACCCACTCGCGATGGTGCCGGCTGGTCTTGCGCGGCGGCGGCGGCCAGCGCCCGTCGGAGTTGGCCGCGCTGGTCAGGTGGAACCAGAACCGCTCGACCATCTCCCGGTAGCGCTCGTCCGCCTCGGCGGCGGCCTGCACGCCGGCCTTGTAGTCGTTGCGGATGATGTCGAGCTGCGGGTCGAACCGCCTCGCCTCCGGCGTGCTGCCCCAGACCTCGGCGTAGGTGCGGTGCCACGCCATGCCGTCCTCCACGAAGAACGGCTCGCCGACCGGCTCCTGCTCGCAGGCGTCCTTGAAGGTGACCATCGGCCCCAGCTCGCTCACGGCCCTGACCATGGCCTCCAGCCGGTCGCCCGCCTCCGGCACGACGCCGAAGCACTTCGAGTAGTCGCCGTAGTGCTTGACGTCGTAGTAGCCGCGCGTGCCGCAGTACTCGGCGTCGTCGGCCACGATGATGAGCGAGCCCTCGCCCTTCGTGCCCGACCAGTGGCGGACGTTCTCGACGTAGTCTCCCAGCGGCGTCTTGCCCAGGAAGTAGCCGATGGAGCGGCCGGCGAGCCGGTCGGAGCGGCACATGCCGTCGAGGCCCGGCACCACGTCGCGGAACGGCCGGTGGAGGGCCGGGTCGTCGGGGTCCAGGTCGTACCACGGCAGGTGGCCGCCCCAGTAGATGTTCCGCCCCCGGTTGCGCTCCACCCAGCCGTACTCCTTGTCGGTGGAGACCTTGTAGCTCTCGTAGTCGAGGGTGAGGTACTTGTAGCCGACGTCGCGGAAGGTATTGGGCACGTACTGGCGCCAGGTGCACTCGGGATTCCAGCCGGACTCGGGGCGGAAGCCGAGGTACTCCTCGTAGGCGCGCATGGCGAACTCGTTGGCCCAGCGGCCGTCCTCCTCGGGGACGTTGGCCAGGATGGGGTGGGCATAGGGGGAGCCCATGAACTCGCACTGGCCGCGCGCGACGGCGTCCTTGAGCTTCTCCAGCACGTCGGGGGTGACCTTGGCGATGTGCTCGACGGTGTAGCCGGACGCCTCGAAGACGTACTTCGCCTTGGGGCAGCGCTCGCGGAAGACGTCAACGATCACCTCGTAGGAGGCGCGGATGGTCCGCTCGAAGAAGAACGGCTCCAGGAACGCGTAGTTCAGGTTCGCGTGGAAGATGGCGACGTATTGCACGGCGAGGGCCTCCCGTTGGCGGGATGCATGAGGTCCGTCAGTAGCTGCCGGCCTCCTTGGCGAGGGCGACGATGCGGCGGAAGTCCTCCAGGCTCACGCTGGAGGGCACCGAGTGGTCCGAGGAGAAGACGTAGCCGCCGGACTCCTTGAGCACCGGCACCTTCCGGCGTATCTCGGCCTCGATGGCCTCCGGCTTGTCCCAGAGCATGGCGTTGATGCCGCCGTGCAGGACCAGCTCGTCCCCGTACTGCTTCTTGAGCGCGAGCGGGTCCATGCCGGCCTTCACCTCCAGGGGGTTCAAGGCGTCCAGGCCGATCTCGATCAGTTCCGGCACGAAGGGGCTGATGTCCCCGCAGGAGTGCAAGTGCGCCACGGCCCCGTGCGCGTGGGCCCACTCGATGGCGCGCCGCTGCACGGGCTTGAGCAGCCGGCGGTACATCGCGAGCGAGAAGAACTGGTTGCGCTTGTAACCCATGTCATCTGGCCAGCTTACGCAGTCGAACTCGTAGCCCGCCTCCCAGACCATGTCCAGCAGCGCCAGGCCCACGTCGAGGTAGTGGTTGAACATGTCGGCGCACCACGCGGGGTCGTCGGCCAGGGCGAGCAGCAGCCGCTCCGTGCCGACCGTCCAGGCGTGGGTCACGTCGAAGCCGAACCAGAGGCCCGCTTCGATCCAGTCGCCCCGCTCGCGCCACTTCGGGTACTCGGCCTTCAGGTGTTCCCACGGCACGCGGTCGCGGGAGGGCGTCATGCGCGCTTTCGCCTCCTGCCATGAGTGCGGGTCGGTGATGCGGTGGTGGAGGAACTCGGGCGTCGAGGCGGCGTGCTTCCAGTTCCGCATCGTGACGCCCCAGTTGGTGGTCTGCACCACGCAGTCGTCGGTCTCCTCGATGACCTTCCACTCGTAGCGGGGGCTGTTGTCCACGCCCACGTGGGCGACGTGGTCCAGGCCGAAGTAGTCCACGAAGCCGACGTCTTCGGGCATGCCCTCGCGATGCCACCGCTCGATGGTGGCCGGCCAGGGGATGTCAATGACGGGCACGCGGTCGGCCTCGCAGTGCTCGTACATGCGGGCGAACCGCTCGCGCGACGTCATCTCGGCCATCGCTCCTCTCCCTCGCTGGCGTTCGCGTGCTCCGCTCCGAGGCAGCAAGCATACCGCCCCCGGGCGCCGTTGTCCATCGGTAGCGCGTCTGGTAGCATGAGGCCGCCTGACGGCTCGAGCAGGGGGGGCGCGCCATGCACAGGTTCGGCATAGTGGGGCTGCCGCAGTCGGGCAAGACTACCGTGTTCAACGCGGTCACGGGCGCCCACGGCGATACGAGCTTCTATCACGTCGGGGAGCACGTCTCCCACGGCGTCGTGACCGTGCCGGACGAGCGGCTCGACGCTCTGGCGAAGGTCCTTCAGCCGAAGGAGGTGATCCCGTCCCGGCTGGAGTTCGAGGACATCGGGGGCGTCTTCGCGCAGCTGAGCGGCGCCGAGCGCAGTGGCCGCGGCACCGCCGAACTGCGCGGCGTGGACGCCATCCTGATGGTGCTCCGCGCGTTCGAGTCGGACTACGTGCCCGAGGTGCTGGGCGGCGTGGACCCCGCGCGGGAGTACGCGGCCATGAGCCAAGACCTGCTGCTGGCCGACCTGGAGGTGATCGAGGGCCGCCTGGAGACGCTCGAGCGCGACCTACGCAAGGCCACGCCCGAGCGGGAGGCGCTGCTGCACGAGCAGCAGGTGCTCGCACGCTGCCGGCGCGCCGTCGAGCGGGAGCAGCGTCTTCAGACCGTGGGGCTGGCGGGGGCCGACGAGAAGCTGCTGCGCAGCTACGCGTTCCTCACGCTCAAGCCCCGCCTCTGCGTGCTGAACATCGGCGAGGACCGCATTGCCGACCCGCCCGTGCCCGAGGCGCTGGCCGGGCTCCGGCCGGCGCCCGTGCCCATGTGCGCCGAGCTGGAGATGGAGCTGATGGACCTGGAGGAAGACGAACGGGCCGCCTTCATGCAGGACGCCGGGCTGGAGGAGATGTCGGCGGGGCGCATCATCGGCGCCTGCCGCGAGGCGCTGGGGCTGCGCACCTTCTTCACGGCCGTCTCCGACAAGCTCCAGGCGTGGGGCATCGAGGGGGGCATGACGGCGCCCCAGGCGGCCGGCAAGGTCCACTCCGACATGGAACACGGCTTCATCCGCGCCGAGGTGGTCGGATTCCAGGAGGTGCTCGCGTGCGGCGGCTTCAAAGAGGCGCGCTCGGCCGGCAGGCTGCGCATGGAGGGGCGCGACTACGAGGTCCAGGACGGCGACCTGATCACTTTCCACTTCTCGCGCTGAGCCGAAGCCCGAGTTTCGGGGTCGAGAGTCCAACGTCTGGAGTCCAGAGTCCAAGGTCCAGAGCCGGGGGGTAGAGGCGTGGCCAGGTTCAGCGCATTCTGAGGATATTAATGCCTGGCAGAAGGCTCGCGAGTTGACCCGCGCGGTCTACAAGGTCTCAGGGCGGAGCCCGTTCGGCAAGGACTTCGCCTTGCGCGACCAGGTGCGCCAGGCTTTGGGCTCGGGACTTTGGACCGCGGACTCTGGACTGCGGCCCCTACGGTTTGAGGACCACCTTGCCTGTCTTGCGGCTCAGGAAGGTCTCGAAGGCCTGCTGAGCCTCCTCGAAGGGGAAGGTGTGGGTGACGATGCGCCCGACCTCGGGCTTGCGCCGGATCAGCTCGAAGATGCGCGAGTAGTTGTGCCAGCTCCCGAACCACGTGCCGAGCACGGTGAGCCCCTTGCGGATGAAGTTGTCGCTCGGGCCGATCTCGACGCGCTCGTGGCTCTCGCCGACGATGCCGACCCGGCCCAGTATGGCGGCGGCGTCCAGGCAGAGGCGCAGGGCCTGCGAGTTGCCCGAGCACTCCACGACGCAGGAGGCCCCCTGGCCGCTGGTCAGCTCGCGCACCCATTCGAGGGCGTTCCCGGCGGTCGGGTCAAAGGTCTCGTCCGCTCCGAGTCGGTGCGCCAGGTCGCGCCGGTAGGGCTCCGGCTCGATCGCCAGCACCCTCGCCCCGCGGAACGCCGCTGCGGCCACCGCCCCCAGGCCCACCGGCCCAAGCCCCGTCACCAGCACCGTGTCCAACGCGTCCGCTCCCATCAGCTCCAGCGCCGAGAAGGCCGGGCAGAGCGCGCATCCCGCCAGTGAGCCGAGCTCGAACGAGACGTCGTCCGGCAGGCGCGGCAGGATGCACTCCTGCTTCTTGACGTACTGCTTGAAGTGGGACTCCGACGCCGGGGCGTTGCGGCAGTAGATCCAGTCGCCCCGGCGGCAGAGGTCGCACTCGCCGCAGGCGGCCTGAGGGGCGATGACGACGCGGTCACCGGGCCGGAAGCGGCTCTCGCCGGCCACTTCCTCGATGACGCCGACGCCCTCGTGCCCCGCCCAGCGGTGCTCGCCGTCCGTGAGGAACGCCCCCCTGTCGCTGCCGCAGATGGGCAGCAGCGTCGTCCTGATCACGGGCCAGCCGGGCTCGGGTTCCGGCTTCGGCACCTCCTCCATCCATGCCTTCCGGCTGCCCAGCACAAGGGCCTTCATGGTCTGCACCCTCCGGGTTCGAGGCTGGCGCGCTATGCTACGGACTGGGGCGCTGAAGTCAAGAGAATAGGGGCAGTCACCTGTTGCCGGGCCTTCTGCCGCCTGCCACCCTTCGGGGCGATTCGGCCAGAGTAGGGGGCTGCCCCCGTTCCTGCTTGACAGCGGGGCGGGGCTAGGTTAGCGTTTACGCAGATACTTAAGGAGGCGGCATGCTCGGCGCAAACGAGATGGCCCGGCGCATGAAGGTGCTCTCGGTCGGTGCGCGCGTGAGGATCGTGCAGCTCCTGAAGGACCGGGCGCTCTGCGTCGGCGCGCTGGCGGACCGGCTCGGCGTCTCGTCGGCCGCCGTCAGCCAGCACCTGCGCATACTGCGCGACGCTGGCCTGGTGGAAGCGGAAAGGCGCGGCAATTTCATGCATTACCGGCTCAACGAGGAGCGCCTGGCCGAATGGCGCGCAACGGCGGAGGAGCTCCTCGCGCCGGGCCACGAGCAGAAGACGTGCCTCGAGCTTTGAGGAGGCAGGGCGATGTGTAAGAAGGGCACAGGCGGCTGTCGGAAGCCCGAGAAGCTGACGGGCAGGCCGCAAGGCTGCACGCCCGAGCAGATCAAGGAATGCCACGGAGAGGCCAAGGAGCACCCCTGTGTGCAGAAGGCCCGGCAGACGTAGGCCGGGGGCAGCGCGATGGCGGCCGCGATCCAAGTGCATGGCCTGACGCGCCGGTTCGGCGACCTGGTCGCCGTGGACCACGTGGGCTTCAGCGTGAGCGAAGGCGAGGTCTTCGGCTTTCTCGGCCCGAACGGCGCGGGCAAGACGACCACGGTGCGCATGCTCACGGGCGTGCTGGACCCCACCGAGGGCACGGCCACCATCCAGGGGCACGACATATGCGCCGAGCCCCTCGCGGCGCGCGAGCATCTCGGGATCGTGCCGGAGGAGGCGAACGTCTACCTCGACCTGAGCGTCTGGCGCAACGTGATGCTCATGGCCGAGCTGCACGGCGTGCCGCGCTGCCGGCGCGTGGAGGAGGGCGAGCGCCTGCTCGGCCTGCTGGGGCTCGGTGAGCGGAGGAAGCAGAAGGCGCGCGGGCTCTCGAAGGGCCTGCGCCAGCGGTTGATGCTCTGCTCGGCGCTGGTGAGTGGGCCGGAGCTGCTCTTCCTGGACGAGCCGACCAGCGGGCTTGACGTGCAGAGCGCGCGGCTGATCCGGCAGGTCGTCCGCGACCTCAATGGCCACGGCCTCACGGTCTTCCTGACCACGCACAACATGGCCGAGGCGGAGGAGATGTGCGACCGGGTCGCCATCATCAACGAGGGTCGCATCGCCGCCATAGACACGCCCGATCAGCTCCGTCAGACCGTGCGCGCCAGCCAGTACGTCGAGGTGAGCTTTGAGGGGCCCGGCCCACAGGAGGCCGCACTGCGTGGCCTGCCCGAGGTCGAGCGCCTCGCCCGGCAGGGCGAGCGCATGCTCCTCTACACCCGGCGCCCCGGCCGCACGGCGGTGGCGCTGGCCGATCTGGCCGACCGGGAAGGGCTGGAGGTGCGGGAACTGCGCACCTGCACGCCGAGCCTCGAAGACGTCTTCCTCTTCCTGACCCGCGGGGGCGGCGGGGAGAAGGCGCCATGAGCGAGACGGCACGGACCTGGCGACGAGAGGCCCACGGGGCGCTGGTGATAGCCAAGAAGAACGCCCTCCTCTACTACCTGAAACCGCCGGTCCTGATCTTCGGCGTGCTGTTCCCGGTGTTCTTCTTCCTGACCTTCAAGATGGGTCGGCCGGTCGCGCCGGAGGAGATCGTGCCGGGCATGGTGGCGATGGCGCTCTGGTTCACGGCCACTGCCGTCGGGCCGCTCGTGACGCCGTGGGAGCGCCGGGCCAGGACATACGAACGCCTTATCTCGTCGCCCATCTCGCTGCGGGCGATCCTGGCCGGCGACGTCCTCAGCGGCCTGGCCTTCGGCGCCTGCCTCTCCGTGATACCCATAGCCCTCGGGCTGGCGCTGACGGACGCGGCGGTGACGAACGCGCTCCTGCTTGTGCCGGGCATCATCCTGGGCGCGCTGAGCTTCGCCTCGCTCGGCGTGCTGCTGGCTGCCCCTCCCGCCAGCAACCCCTCCAACATCATGCTGCTGTCGAACCTGGTGCGGCTGCCGCTGCTGTTCGTGAGCGGCGTCTTCCTGCCCATTGCCCGGATGCCGGCGTGGGCGCGCTGGGTCTCGCCCGTCTCGCCGCTCTCCTATGCCGGGGACCTGATCCGCGCCGGCTTCGGCCAGGTCGCCTACTTCCCGGCCTGGCTGAGCCTCGTTATGCTGGCGGGATTCACGGCGGTGCTGTTCTGGGGCGCCTGCCGCTTCCACCGGCGCTGGCGCGCCAAGGGCCTCTGACGGCGATTCGGAAGGGGGACGAGGCATGGGGGCGAGCAAGGTCGGAGCGCTCCTCGGGATGCTGGCGCTCGCGGCGGCGGCGGCCGGATGCCGGGGGCGGGAGGGCATGAGCGTGGAGGAGCTGGCGGCCGCGTTGAGACAGCGCGGCGTGGCCTACGAGGTGAGCGAGACGGCCGCCCTGCCGAAGGTCCAGGGCCGGGGCCTGCGCCTGCGGGGCGAGGGGCTGGACGTCGAGCTGTACCGCATCGAGAAGGAGGAGCACCTGGAGATGGCCGTGGCGGCGGCGAAGCTCGCGGCGACCGGCGCACAGCTCGAAGGCACCGGCCGCCCGCTGACGTACCACGTCCACGGCCCGTTTCTCGTCATCGTGCGCCGTGAGCCGGCCGACGGCCAGGTCGCCGGCGCCCTCACCGCCACCTTCGGCGAATAGCTTCGACGCGCCCGAAGACTTGGTTCGCCTGATCGCGCACGTCCTGGAAGCTGAACTGCCAGTCCACCTCCGCCGGCTTGCCGTCCACCGCGCCGACCGGGGGGGATCACGCGGCTGTGCGCGCCGAGCGCCTCCCTCTCCGGCAGCACGATGTCGCGCCCCGGGGTGAACTCCACCCGCTCGGGGTCCAGCCCGCCGTAGAGCTCCTCCTGCCGCTCCGGGGCCTCCTTCCCCCGATGCGAGCGTACAGCACGGTGGCCTCCCTGACGAGGGAGTCAGCAACGGTGGCCCGCTCCCGGCTGCAGCGCGCACCCCTCGGGCGGTGGCGTCGCCGCCGGGCGTTGATAGCGGGCGTCCAGTGCGTTACTATGTGAGTGTTCAATCACACAGTCTCCTGGGGTGAATCCCGCCGATGGACGAAGGTGCGCGGAAGGTGTGTGAACTGAAGGCCGAGGTGCTCAAGGCGCTGGCCCATCCCCTGCGGGTGGCCATCGCGGAGTTCCTGAGGGGCGGCGAGTGTTGTGTCTGCGACATCGCGGAGCACGTCGGCGCGGAGCGTTCGAACGTCTCGCGCCACCTGGGCCTCATGGTCAACGCCGGCGTGCTGGAGTCGCGCAAGGACGGGCTCTGGGTCTTCTACAGGCTCAAGACGCCCTGTGTGCTCGAGTTCCTCTCCTGTGCCTCGCGCGTCCTGCGCGAGCAGATGGAGGACGCCAGGGCTGCCCTGGCCGGGCTTTGAGGGCAGGAAGATAGAGCTGGTCACCGCGTTCGCGCGAGAGGCGGATTTTGCGGCTGCGGTCGAGCTGCTGGACCGGGCCGGTCTGCCATACCGCGTCGTGCGCCCGGACCCCGCCTACCGGCTCGTGGGGGCGCCGGCCATCGAGATACTCCGGCGCCTGCCAGGCACGAACTGCGGATGCTGCGGCGAGCAGAGCTGCCTGGCCTTTGCCGTGAAGGTGCACGGCGCCGAGGCGCCCGTCTACCGGTGCCGGCCGGTCTTCGCGGGCGAGGCGGCCCACCTGAAGGACGCCCTTCTTGAGGTCTGCGCCGGCGTGGGCGCCTGAGCGCCGGGGAAGGGCTGCGCGATGACGATGCTGAACGTGCCGGCCGAAGTGCAAGTGACCGGCAAGGTGGCGACGAAGGAGGAACTAAGGCGCATGCTGGGCTGAGACCCGGCGATACCCCGAACTGCAAGCAGCGAGGATCGAGAGATGGCGGGTGGTGAGCAGGATCAGGACAAGCACGCCGTCCGGGAGACGGTGCGCAGGGGCTACGCCGAGATCGCACGCTCGGCGGGGCCCTGCTGCGGCGAGCGTGCCTCTTGCGGACAGGCCGCCGGGCCAGACGCGGTCGCGGGCAGGCTGGGCTACGGGGAGCAGGAGCTGGCCGGCCTGCCCGAAGGGGCGAACATGGGGCTCTCCTGCGGAAACCCCGCTACGTTGGCCGCGCTCAAGCCGGGCGAGGTCGTGCTAGACCTCGGCTCGGGGGGCGGCCTCGACGTGTTCATCGCGGCGCGCAACGTCGGCCCAACCGGCCGCGCCATCGGCGTGGACATGACGCCCGAGATGATCTCGAAGGCACCCTCCAACGTGGAGCAGTTCTGCGCCGCGACCGGACTGGACAACGTCGAGTTCTGTCTCGGTGAGATCGAACACCTGCCGGTCCCGGACGCGTCGGTTGACTGCGTCATCTCGAACTGTGTGATCAACCTGTCGCCGGACAAGCCGCAGGTCTGGCGGGAGATTGCCCGCGTGCTGAGGCCCGGCGGGAGGGTGGCCGTGAGCGACCTGGCCCTTCTTCAGCCGCTGCCGCCTGCCCTGGCGCAGTCCGTTGAGGCGCGGATCGGCTGCATGGCAGGCGCCGTGTCCGTGGACGAGAGCGTGCGCATGGCGCGCGAGGCCGGACTGGCCGAGGTCGAGGCGGTGAGCCGGCCCATCTACTCGGGCGACCCGGCCGACTGGGGCGACCGCACGTTCGCGGCGATCGCGGAGTTGCTGCCGGAAGGCACGGTCTCCAGTGACTACGTCGTGAGCATGGACATCAGGGCGACGAGGCCCGAAGGCGCATAGGAGACTGCCGACGATGCCATCGCAACCTCCGTTCTCGGAGACGCGCGCGCTCAGCTTCTTCGAGCGATACCTCTACGTCTGGGTCATCGCGTGCATACTGGCCGGCATCGTGCTGGGCAGGCTGGCGCCGGGCGCGGCGCAGTGGCTGGACGGGCTGGCCGTCTACGTGGGCAACGCCCCCGTCGTGAGCATCCCCATCGCCGTCTGCCTCTTCTGCATGATGTATCCCATCATGGTGAAGATAGACTTCGGCGAGGTGCTGAAGGCCGGCAGGAACGTCAGGCCCGTCGGGCTGACCCTGTTTGTGAACTGGGCCGTCAAGCCGTTCACCATGTATGTGATCGCCCTGGTGTTCCTGGGCGTGCTGTTCCGCGGGCTGATTGGCGCCGACGCGCTGGACTACGTGAAGATGCCGTTCGGGCTCGACCTCGAGGTGGGCGCCCCGTACGGCGTCGGCGAGGTGGTGCTCCGGGACGGCGTGAAAGTGCTGGCGGTGCCCCTGTGGCGCAGCTACCTAGCCGGCTGCATCCTGCTGGGCATTGCGCCCTGCACGGCGATGGTGCTGGTCTGGGGCTACCTGGCACGGGGCAACGACGGGCACACGCTGGTAATGGTCGCCATCAACTCGCTGACGATGCTCCTGCTCTACGGCCCGCTCGGTGGGTTCCTGCTCGGCGTCGGGCGGCTGCCGGTGCCCTGGCAGGCGCTGGTGCTCTCGATCGGCATCTACGTGGCGCTGCCCCTCGTGGCGGGCTGCTTCTCCCGCAAGTGGGTCATCAGGGCCAAGGGCAGGGCGTGGTTCGAGGAGAAGTTCCTGCACGTGCTGACGCCGGTCACCATCATGGCGCTGCTGGTCACGCTGGTGCTGCTGTTCAGCTTCAAGGGGGAGGTGATCCTCGCCAACCCCCTTACCATCCTCTGGATCGCCGTGCCGCTCTTCATCCAGACCAACGTCATCTTCTGGCTCGGTTACGGGCTGGCCAAGGCTCTGAAGCTGGACTACGAGGACGCCGCCCCCTCAGCCATGATCGGGGCCTCCAACCACTTCGAAGTGGCCATCGCCACCTCGGTGATGGTCTTCGGGCTCGCCTCCGGCGCGGCCCTGGCGACGGTGGTGGGCGTGTTGATAGAAGTGCCGGTGATGCTGATGCTGGTCAGGATATGCCTGCGCACCCGGGGCTGGTTCGACGGCACGCCACAGGCCGCCCCCGGCCCCGCTCAGTAGGCGCGCCAGCCTTTGGCGGTCCGCTATACGAGGCCGGCCGCAGCTTACTCACGGGCCCAGCGGGCAGAGACCGAAGGCGCGCCGGCTTGCTTTCTGAACAATGGACGTTACAATACGTCTGGATCGTCGTTCGAGCACGGTGCGCAGGGGGAAGCTCAGATGTTCCGAGCCGTCATCATCGCCAGCACCTTCTCTCCGGGCAATCAGGTAACGCTTTACCACGGAGATTGCCTTGATTTCCTCGCCACGCTGCCGGACAGTTCGATGCAATTGGTGGTCACTTCGCCGCCGTATAACATAGGCAAGGAATACGAGGAACGGCTCGAACTCAACGAATACCTCGAACAGCAGCGTGCGGTCATTGCCCAGTGCGTGCGCGTCTTACGCGCCGACGGGAGCATATGCTGGCAAGTGGGAAACTACGTGGAGAACGGCGCCATTGTGCCTCTGGACGCGGCTCTCTTCCCGGTCTTCTGTGGCCTCGGGCTCAGCATGCGGAACCGCATCGTCTGGCGTTTCGGCCACGGCCTCCACTGCAAGAACCGCTTCTCCGGGCGCCACGAATGCATCATTTGGTTGACGAAGTCGGACGATTACTACTTTGACCTCGAACCCGTGCGCGTTCCGCAGAAGTACCCGCGCAAGCGCCACTACAAAG
>Ga0111189_1070_pt1 | contig 13858 bp, 14 predicted proteins | sample DeeMarSWOR324_28_FD_80357 | JGI IMG/M metagenome (GOLD analysis project Ga0111189, IMG submission 80357) | Planctomycetes bacterium SM23_32 | reverse complement strand
TCCCGGCCGGACCTGGGCATCAACGCGCTGCGGGCGGGCTCATGGCTGGTGCAGAGGTTGGACGAAGGGCTCGCGGCGACGTTCGACAAGGTGGACCACCTCTACGACCTGCCCCGCTCCACCTTCGAGCCCACGGCCCACCGCGCCGGCGTGCCGAACGTCAACACCATCCCGCCCGAAGACGTCTTCTGCTTCGATTGCCGCGTGCTGCCGCACTACAGCCTGGACTCGGTGCTGGCCTTCATTGACGCCCAGTGCCGGCGCGTGGACGGCACCTACGGCACGACGACCGAGATGCTGGTCAGGAACCGCCAGGACGCCCCGCCGCCGACGCTGACCGACGCGCCCGTGGTGGAGCTGCTCTCGCGCGCCATCCGCGAAGTGCGCGGCGTGGAGCCGACCACGGTGGGCATCGGCGGCATGACGGTGGCCTCGCCCTTCAGGGAGAAGGGCTTCGCCGCCGCCGTCTGGATGACCAGTGCGCAGACGGCCCACCAGGTGAACGAGGTCTGCGCCATCGCCGACATGGTGGCCGACGCGCAGGTCTTCGCGCACGTCTTCATGGACGGCGTCTGAGCCGCCGCCTCAGTCCGGCTCCAGTTCGGCGCCCACCACCGTCGGCGTCAGCCCCTCCAGCAGGCCGCGTTCCGATAGGCGCGCCGAGGCCACCCCTTCCCTCTGCCTCACGGTCAGCACGGGGATGCGCATCGCCGCCCAGTCGGCCAGAGGCAGCAGCGGCACCGAGAGCGTCGTGCGCACGGGGGCGAGGGTCAGCTCACCGTCGGCGCGACTCAACCGCAGGCCCGCCGCGCTCATCGGCATGCCGAACACGGTGGCGCCGCGCGGGTAGAAGTTCAGGTTATTGGCGTCCGTGGTGTCGTAGTAGAGCGAGCTGCGCCAGTTGTCGCCCGTGGCCGCCTGGTAGCTCCAGTAGCGCGACACGTTGCCGAGCATGTCCACGCCCAGGTAAGCGGCCACGTAGTCCCGCCACATGTTCTGCGAGAACCACACGGTGCGCTCGCCGGCGCTCGAATGGCGGCATCCGTAGGGCGTCATGGTCCGGCCGGCGGCGGCCTCGATGTCCGCGGCCAGGCGGTTCCTCTTCCAGCGCGGCATCTTGATGCCCGCCAGGAAGAGGTAGAGCAGCCCGTTGGCCGTGTAGATGGAGTAGGCGTCCCAGCCCGCCAGCTCGCCCGGCGGCAGGGGCTCGCCCGTCCACGGATCGGTCAAGCCCTCCGTGGTCCTCGCCAGCGCAGTGGCGTAATGGTCCCCCAGCCAGGCCTCGTCCTCGACGGTTTTGACGCTCTTCGAGGTGAAGGCCCGCCACCGCTCCGCCAGCGAATCCTTCGCCTCGCACTTCTGTTCGAGATCGGCCAGCGCCCACAGCGCCGCCTGCGTCTTAACGGCCAGGTAGACCTGCTCCCTGCCGTACTGCACGGCCGGCCCGGCGTCGTCAACCGTGTTCGCCACGCCCCGGTCGGGCACACCGTTGCCCGTGCTGTCCGCTTCCACCAGGAACTCGCCCAGCCGCCGGCACAGCGCCAGTTTGCCGGCCGCCTTCGCAACGTTGCCCGTGAAGGAGGCCCACGCCGAAAGCAGCAGCAGATAGTCCGCGTTCTCCTCCACCTCCATGTGATGGGGGTAGCCCTGCCGGCCGACGCGGCAGAACCTGCCCATGTCGTGGCACAGGAACGAGCTGCCCTTGCCGGCCGGGCCGAGCGTCTCGCTGCCGTCCACCTCGAAGTCCGCCCACTCGTCCAGAAGCATCTCCAACAGCTCAGGCCACAGCGCGAAGTAGAGCAGCGCGTCGTTGTACTCCACGTCAATGGTCGAGTGGTAGAAGCACGAGCCCTCCCACACGCTGAACCAGTCCCGCCCGTCCCTGCGCGTCGTCCACCACGAGTCCACCAGCAGGGAGTGCAGAGCCAGCGCGGCCAGGTCGGACGCGCTGGAGGACAGGCTCCATCCCTCCACGGCATGGTCCAGCAGGTCGCAGCGCTCGTCTATCTCGGCGCGCCCCGCCCGCGCCCAGGCGACCATCTCCCGGCGCGAGTCGAACAGCGACAGGTACTTGAAGGGCGTCCTCTGCTCGAACACCTCCAGGATGGGCTCGGGCTGCCAGTGGGACCAGATCAGGTTCATGCGCGCCTTCCGGCCATCCGCCAGGTTGAAGGGGCGCCTCAGGCCCGAAGCACCGAACGCCTCCGCCGCGGCAGCCTCGACCCAGCACTCGACGGCAGCGCTCAGCGGTTCGCCGTCCTGCTCGGCCGGCGTGCTGCTGGTGAACGCGTAGCGGAACCCCTGCTCGCAGCGCGCGAACTCCACGCCCGACCCCGACAGCTCGAACACGAGCTCGCCCGCCTCCAGCGGCGACTCGCACCGCTCCCAGCGGAACGCCGGCCGCCGGCTCACCTGCACGTCCACGTAATGGAAGGGGGCGGTCGAGATGCGCGCGTCCCGCGGATAGAAAGGCGACCTGACGCGCACGACGAACTCCACGCCGAGCCCCGGGTGGACGGCCCGGTAGACGATGCTCGTCAGCGTGCCGAACTGCTCGACGAACGGGAAGTGCTCGGCCCGTCGCGTGAAGGGCAGCGCCCAGACGGCGCCCTCGGCCGTCTTAATGCCCAGGACGAGGTCGAGCGGCTGCTCGCGGAAGTCACCGTAGGCGTTCTGATAGGCGCAGTGGTCGCGAGGGTCGAAGATGAGGTTGAAGCGGCTGCCCAACGTTGCCGCTGCGTCGGCGATCAAGTGCATGGATGGCCCCCCGTCGTCGTCGCGTCTGGATTCGCGCCCCAGCCGGCCGGCGCCGGCCCCTGAGGATCAGAAGCGCCACTGTACCCGATAGGGGCGCGGTTTGAAACAAGAAGCAGGCCGTCCGCCAGCCGTAAGGCGGACCGGACGTCCGCCCCGAGGGCCCCATGCCCCTCTGCCGCGCGCGGTTGACAGCCGCGCGCTGCCGCGTCACATTATGCGGGCCGGGCCCTCCCCTCTTACCGACCATCGGAGAGGAACCAGATGGCTTCAAAAGTCAGGCTGGGCGTGCTGATCAGCGGCGGCGGCAGGACACTGCAGAACTTCCTGGACCTGGCGGACCAGGGAAGGCTGAAAGCAGAGGTCGTCAAGGTGGTCAGCAGCCGCCAGGGCGCCTACGGGCTGGAACGCGCCCGCCAGCATGGCGTGCCGGCGGCCGTCGTCGTGCGCAAGGGCTCCGGCAGCCTTCAGGAGTTCAGCGAAGCCGTCACGGCCGAGCTGCAGGCCGAGGAGGTGGAGCTGGTCGCCATGGCGGGCTTCCTGTGCCTGTACCGCATCCCCGACCCCTACATGGGGCGGGTGATGAACATCCACCCCGCCCTGCTGCCTTCTTTCGGTGGCAAGGGGTTCTACGGTGACCGCGTGCACGAGGCCGTGCTCGACTACGGCTGCAAGGTGACCGGCTGCACCGTGCACTTTGCCGACAACGTCTACGACCACGGTCCCGTCATCGTGCAGAAGGCCGTGCCCGTCCAGGAGGGGGACGACGCTCATTCACTGGCGGCGCGGGTCTTCGAGGCGGAGAAGGTCGCCTACCCGGAGGCGGTCAACCTGTTCGCCGAGGGGCGCCTCCACATCGCCGGGCGACGCGTGCAGGTGAGCGGGACAGACTGATGGGGCGGCAACCGCCGCAGGCCAGGGGGCTCAGCCGGAGGCGCCGTTTGTGCGCCCGATGCAGACCAGGGTCAGGTCGTCGCTCTGGGCCGCGCCGCCGGCATGCTCGCGGATGGCCCTCTGGATGTTCTTGACCACGTCCTCGGGAGCGCCGTCCGCCTCAGCCATCGAACGCGAGAGCCGCTTGTAGCCGAAGAGCTGCCCCTCCTCGTTCATGGCCTCGATGATGCCGTCGCTGAACGCGCAGATCACCGACCCCGGCTCGATGCTGAACCCCGTCTCGGGGAAGTCGGCGTCCTGAGTGATGCCGATGGGGAATCCGTTGCCGCCCTCGATGCGCTTCACGTCCCCGTTGGGCCTCCGCAGCATCGGGTAGCAGTGGCCTGCGTTGGAGAGGCGCACCGTGTGCTCGCGGCAGTTGATGAACATCACCAGGATGGTGACGAACATGTCGGTGGCCGAGTTCAGGGCCACCTGGTTGAGCCGGGAGAGCAGGGCGGCCGGCTCGGGGCGCACGCCGGCCAGGAACCGGACGTTGCTGGCCATCTGGGCCATCATCAGGGCGGCCGTGATGCCCTTGCCGCTGACGTCGCCCACCACCACGAGCACCTCGTCGTCGGGCAGCTCGATGAAGTCGTAGAAGTCGCCCCCCACCTCGAGGGCGGTCCCGTACCAGTCCACGAACTCGTAGCCACCCACGTGCGGCGGCTCCTTGGGCAGGAAGCTGTTCTGGATGCGGCGCGCGTTGCGCAGGTCCTGCTCGAGCCGCTCCCGACGCAGCAGTTGCGCATGGAGGCGGGCGTTCGCAATGCTCAGGGCGGCCTGGTTGGCGATGTTGGCCAGCAGCGTCAGCCCCTCCTCGTCGTAGTTGCCGGCGATCTGCTGCGTGTCCAGCAGGATGAAGCCGAGCACCTCGCTCTCATACATCAGCGGCGCACACATGACCGAGCGCATCTCGAAGTCCAGGATGCTCTGGCTGGTGGGGAAGCGCTCGTCGCTCATCGCGTCGGCGCTCAGGACGGCCTGCTTCTGCTCCAGCACGTACTCGATGATGGTCCCGCTTATCTGGAGCCGCTCCTCCTGGTCGCCCTCGCCGGGCTTGGCCTTCTTGACGGCCCGGGGGGTGAGCTGGCCCGTGTCGGGGTCCCGCAGGATGATGAAGCCCCGCCCCGTCTCGGGGAAGACCTCGAAGAGCTTGTCGAGGATCTTGTTGAGCAGCTCGTCCTCGTCCAGCGCCATGCCGATGGACTGGAAGATCTCCAGCAGCGTCGTCAGGCGGAAGTTGACGCTGCTGAGCTCCTCTACCGTGGTGTCGGCGCCCACGAAGCTGGCCGTGCGCTCCTTCTCGACATCCACCCGGCTGACGACCGACGTGCTGGTCTGGTCCTCGCCGATGTCCAGCAGCGTCTTGTCGGGGGACGGGTGCTTCCTGCGGTGGCGATCACGCGCGCGTGCCGCTTCGAGACGGTCAGGTCGTCGAGCCGCACGTCCATGTCGAGCCCGCGACCGATGCATGTCACTATCTGAAGCGGCACGGTGGTACCCGTGCTCTCGCCTTGAGTTACGACGAGGTGTGCCATCGCTCAACCAGCAATCACCGGAGTCCCGACGGCTTCGGCAACGCCGCCTCCACGCGGCAGGGGCGGCGGCCGAGCGTGCCGTGATTTTAACCGGGGGCCCTGAGGTTGCCAAGGGGAAAAAGCCCCGGCGCCGTCCCGCAGGGCTTCACGGGCCGTTCCGCGCGCCCCCCCCGCCCTCCGGAACCCGGTGGCGGCGCCCGGTAAGGAACGAGTCGTAAACGACCAGCGCAAAGCCCGCACAGATGGCGGCGTCGGCGACGTTGAACGTGTGCCAGTGGAACGCCTCGCCCCAATGCAGGTCAATGAAGTCCCTCACGATGCCCAGGCAAGCCCTGTCCACCAGGTTGCCGAGCGCCCCACCGGCCACCAGGCCCAGGGCCGAGTACACGAAGCCATCGCGGGCCTCCGCCGTGAGGAACAACGCCGCCACGGCGACCAGGGCCACCAGGGACAGGGCCACGTAGAACCATGGGCCGGCCGGCCCCAGGCCGAGGGCGCCCCGCACGTTGCCCTCGTGGCTGATGATGCGCAGCACGTGGGGGACCAGCACTATGTCGGGCCGGCCCTGGCTCGGATGGCTCCAGAGCAGGACCTTGCTGCCCTGGTCCAGCAGGAACGTGACGCCCGCGAAGTACCAGAACAGCTTCCTGCGGGCCTCGAGCAGTCTGGGAAGGAAGCTCAAGATGGCCCCGTCAAAGCCGAGTGATGGGGGCTGGCGGCCGACGGCGCATGCGCCCGGGGGAGGTGCCTGCACTCAGGCGCTCACCCCTGCCGCTCCTCTTCCTGCTTGCAGGCGATGCAGAGCCGCGCAAAGGGCAGCGCCTTCAGCCGCTTGCGGGGAATCTCCCCGGAGCAGTTCTCGCACAGGCCGTAGGTGCCGCCCTCGATCTTCTCCAGCGCCAGGTTGATGTCGCACAGCTCCGCGTCGCTGTCTTGCAGGATGCGGATCATCAGGTCGCGGGCGAACGTGTCGGAGCCGCGCTCGGCCATGTGCTCGGCGGGCACGTCGGAGAGCTCGTCCACCGTCTCGCCAGCCGTCTTGAGGGCGTCGTTGTGCAGATGGCCTATGCTATCGGTCAGCTTCCGCTTCAGCTCGATGAGCATCTTGCGGAACTGCGCCAGCTCCTTCGCATTCACTTCGCGGCTGTCTCCCGTTGCCCGACGGACCGCACAAGACGCGCCGCTTCTGCGCGGCACATCGGGACACCTGCTCGTCACAACGCGCCACCCGGCGCAAACGGCACGCGCCAAAGGCATTTATTCTACGCGATGGCGCAGTTTGGCGCAAGTTCGGCGGCCTCGGGCCGGCCGGCCCTGCAGGAGCCCCTGCGACCGACCCTCACAAGCCGCCGACGCCCTTTGAAGGCCCCGGCAGGCCCTTGGGCGTGGACGTTGCGTTTTCCAACGCCCCTCAAAGCGAACGCAGAGAGCCCTATCATCAGGCGGAACGTGGGCCTCGGCATGGGCTTTGCGCGAAACAGACCTAAACTTACTGCTACAATCCACGACAACATACAAGGTGGCCCCCTGTGCGCCTTGTCGGGCGCGAGGGGGCCGAAGTAGCCCCTGGTGAGTGTGAGCCGCCCGCCCGGCCCCATGCCGAGGCCGGCCGGGCCGTTGCGAAGGGAGGGGAACCATGGGCCAACGTATCCTGCGTGTGTTCGCTGTGTCCGCCTTCGTCCTGCTGGCCATCCGGCCCGTAATGGGCCAACCCGCCGACGATGACGCCAGCTGCGCCATCGGCGTGACCGTGGCCGACGTGATGGAGTGGGAGAGCAACTTCACTCCCATCACGCTCGCCGACATCACGAGCCAGGCGGCCACCGTCTCCGACAGCGAATCGGCGACGCTCTACACGAACGGCGACGTGGACGTCACCGCCGACAACACCACGGCCGCTCAACTGACGGGGCCGGACTCCGACGTGCTGGTCACCGAGTACCGGCTCACCTATGACGGCGACGGCGTGACGGACACCGGCGGCTCCACGGTGGACTGGACGGCCTACGACTCGTTCCTCAGCTCCGCCTCGAGCATCACCCACGCGAGCGGGGACGGCGCCGTCGTCATCACGCTCAACGTGAGGGCGTCGAATCCGACCGGGGAGATGTCCAACGCCGGCGCCTACAGCGCAACGCAGACGCTTACGGCCTCATGGGCAGGGCCGTAAGGGGCACGCATCTGTCCGCACCGAATATGACGGGAAGCATGGTCCGCGGCGCAACACGGACTCGGGCCGTTGCGGCCGCGGCGTGCGTCGGCGGGTCGGGCAGCTCTCGGCGCCTGGCAAGTCCCTTGCTCGGGGCGCTGACGTTGCTGCTCGCTGTCGGCGCCGCCGCCGAAGCCGGCGTGGCGCTCTCCCCCCTCCAGCAGGAGGTGAGCGTCTCGCCGGGCCGGCAAGCCGAGTTCGCCCTGACCATTACCAACCTGGATCGCTCCCACACGGGCGGCCGTGCGCGCGTCCGCCTGGAAGTGGTGGACTTCGCCGTGTCCGCCGAGGGCGCCCTGTCATTCGGAGAGCCGTGCGCCCACCCCCGGTCGGCCGTGCAGTGGATGTCGCTCGAGGCAACAGCGCTGACGCTTGAGCCGGGCCAGGTCCGCCGGGTGCAGGGCACGGTGAAGGCGCCGTACAGAGCCGAGGGGGACTACTGGGCCGCCGTGATGATGACCATATTGGGGCCGCCTCGTTCCGAGGGCGTCAACGTCGTGCTGCGGACGGCGTCGGCCGTCTTCGTGCGCGTGGCCCGGCGCACCTACCAGGCTCGCCCGTCGGTTCGCGACCTTCAGGTGCTGCTGCCCGAGTTCAACCCGGGCCAGGGGCCCGATGCCGGGCCCGCCCTCACGATCCGGGTGGACGTGGCCAACGAGGGCCTGGTGGCCTTCACGGCGTCCGGCGAGGGCGTGGTCTACCGCGACGGCCGCCGCCGGACGGCGACCATACCGCTGCACGCCCGGCGCCGCCGTGTGCTGCCGGGCGACACGCGCCGCTTCGTCGGCGTGCTCCCCTCTGCCCTGCCCGAAGGCGACTACACGGTGCGCTGCCGCATACGGACCGCGTCGGAGGGTGCGCCCCGGGCCTTCCACGAGGCCGAGTTCCACATGACCCCTGAACTGGCCGCCCGGTGGGCCGACCATTACCGGCGGAGCCCGGGGCCGTCGCTCGCCGTCGAGCCCGCCGAACTGGTCCTGGAGGCGGCGCCGGGGCGGTTCACCGGACAAGCCGTGCAGGTGGCCAACCTGGGCCCCGGCACCATGGCCGTGCAGTGCAGCATGGGGGAGGGCAACCTGCCGTCCGATTGGGTCGAGCTGCGGCCCGACGAGTTCTCGCTCGGCCCGCAGATGCGCCGGTCGGTCGTCTGCCAGCTCAGGGTCCCCCTGGAGGCGGAGCCGGGCGAGTACACCGCAGCTCTGCTGATAGAGGCCCAACAGGCACAGGTCGTCGAAGAGGGCACGTCCGGGCCCCAACGCGTTCCCCTCCGCTTGAAGGTGGCAAAGTGAGATACGCATTCCGGCACAGACCGCACAGCGGCAGGCAGCGGAAACACGCGTTAGTGGCGGCGGCAGCCGTGGCCGTCGCCGTGCTGCTGACGCCATCCCTGGCCCGGGGGCAGCAAGCCGAGCCCCGCGTCAGCAACGTCTGGGTAGAGGTGCCGCTCAGCCAGGTGCTGCGCGACATGTCCATGGAGACGGGGGTGGGCATAGCCGTGGACCCCTCCGTGGCGGACCAGCTCGTCTCGCTCCAGACGGAGCAGACGCCGCTGGAGGAGGCCCTGCACAAGCTGACGGTCGCCCAGGGGCTGACGGCGCGGCGCCTGGCGGACGACTTCATCCTGGTCGGCAGCGGCCGGCCGGATTCGCCGAGCTTCGCCTACCTGGCCGACCTGGAGCGCATCGAACTGAACTACATCACCGGCAAGCACCTGCTGGCGTCGCTGCCGCGCGCCCTCCAGGCCTACGTGGCCAGCGGCGAGCGCAGCACCGAGGTGCTCGTGGCGGCTCCCCGCGACAAGATGGAGCGCATTCGCCAGGCGGTGGAGCTGCTGGACGTGCCCCGGCGCCAGATCGTGCTGGAGGCCCTGGTGGTAGAGTTGTCCCGCGAGGCCGGCCGCCAGCTCGGCATAGACTGGGAGAGGTCGGGCACGGACACGGCCGTGAGCCTGACGGAGACGACCGAGGAGTTCAGGGGCGTCTTCCGGCACACCAGCATCGCCGAGCGCCAGTTCCGCACGCTGCTGGTGACGCTGAGGATGTTGGTGAGCGAGGGCGACGCGACCATCCGCTCCCGCCCGCGCGTGGCCACCCTCAATGGCGAGAAGGCCACCATTGACGTCCAGTTGGAGGAGTACTTCAACATCGTCACCGACATAAACGGCGCCTTCCTGCGCACCGAGCTCCAGGTGGTGAAGTCCGGCGTCGTGCTGGACATGACGCCCCAGATCGGCAAGGACGACGACATCACGGTGAACGTCTCCACCGAGGTCAGCGACGTGACCACGCGGCGCAATACGCTGAACGACGAGAACGGCTCTACCGACACACTGCCCGTCATCAGGCGCCGCCGGGCCCAGACGCGCGTCCGCGTGAAGGAGGGCGACGCCATCGTCATCGGCGGCCTGATCGAGTCCACCGAGCGCAACGAGGTCAAGAAGGTGCCCGTCCTCGGCTCCATCCCGCTGGTGGGCCTGCTATTCCGCAGCACCACGGCTTCCACCGTCGAGAAGGAGGTCATCATATTCATCACGCCTCGCGTGATGGAGCAGGGGCAGGCTCCCCTGTCCGACCGGCACGCCCTGATTGACCCCGAGGCGGAGCTGGACGGCCTGCGCCGCGAGGGCCAGCAGCCCGGCCTCTGACCCCCTGGGACCCCGGCGAGGGCATGGAACATCAGACGCCCGCCAGTCACCGCTCGCGCCTCCGCCCCGTGCTGCGCCGGCCGGCCCGCCTGCTGGCCCTGCTGCTTGTAGCCCGCCTTGCCCCTTGCGTGCTCTCAGAGCCCGACGTTCTCTCATGGGCCGGCAACTTCGGATCTATAAACCTGCCGGCCCTCGACACGCGCGACGCCGTCAGCACCGGGAGCGCAACCGAGACGCTTATCCTGGACGGTGACGCAGAGCTCTCGGCGGACAACGGCGCGGCCGCCCGGCTCACAGGCCCCGGCGGTGACGTGCTGAGCACGGAGTACCAGCTCACCTTCGACGGAGACGGCGGCAGCGACACGGGGGCCGCCACCGTGGATTTCACGCCCTACGATTCCTTTCTGGCCTCGCCCGTGTTGATCGCGCACGTCCTCGGAGACGACGCGGTGCAGGTGACGCTGCACGTCCGGGCACAGAACTTCGCGGGCCAGTTGGCTAACGCCGGCGCCTATTCAGCCACGCAAACGCTGACGGCATCCTGGGTCGGCCCATAAGCCGGCGGGCCCCTGAAGGGCCGTCAGCGGGTCCTGGCGGCGTCCACGCAGCCGCAACTGTGGAAGTGCACGATCTTGCCGGCGGCCAGCACGTTCTGGAAGCAGTGCGCGTATTCGGGCAGCAGGAACTCGCGGAACATCGCCGGGGAGACCATCAGCGCGCGCTGCGTGCCCAGGTCCTCGCTGAAGCTGACGCCGTCCACGCCCAGCGCCAGGTAGCGGTCGAAGACGCGCCGCGCGTAGTCCGCTATGCCGCGCAGGAACTCGTGCACCGCCTCGGGGTGGGTCACGAGGGCCGTCAGAAATCTCTCCATTCCCATCACGGCCCAGGCCCGCTCGAACAGCAGGTAGGTCAGCGAGCCGATCACGAGCTTCTCGGCCCGGTCAACTCCGGCCAGCTCCTCGACCATCCGTCCCGTGAAGACGGGCTCGTCCGGATCGGGAAAGCCGTACTCGCGCAGCCGCGCAAGGTCCGCCAGCGGATTGCCACGCGGGAAAGGGACCGTCCCCTCGATGCCCACCTCCCAGCGCACGCCCCAGGCGTCGGTCCAGTCCCCGCAGCGGAAGATGCCCTCGAACTGCAAGGTGTGCCACAGGGGCTCGCAGCCGAGCGGCACCCAATGGGGGCTGCCGAACCGGATCGCTTCGAGGTAGTTCTCCCTGGCGTTCACAGCGCCGAGTGTCCGGCAGGCCCTGCCCCAGAGGGAAGAACGGCCCGCCAGGCACGCTGTGCCGACGGGCCGGGTTGCACGAGGTGGAACGCCTGGACGTTCCGTTCGGGGTCAGATCTCGATGGGTTCGCAGAGGTTGGACGCCTTAGCGGCGGCTCGGCCGCAGATGTGGCACACGTACTTCGCGCCCTTCGCCAGCCGAGCGACCTGGGCCATCTTCCGCTTGGCCACCAGGTCACACAGGTGCTGCGCGTGCCCCGCGTGCGTCTCGAACAGCTTGTGCTCCCTTGCCACCATCTTGCTGCTCTTGGCCTTGGCCATGCCTTACCCCCCATGGTGAGTTGAAAGGACTCCGGACTACCACCTCCATTGCACGAGTGTACCTGCAGGAGGCGCGGGTGTCAACTCGCAAGGCGTGCGTCGGCCCATCCGTGGGGGGGCCGGCCGGCGGCGCCGGAGCATTTCTGGCGGCTTTACGGTTGACAGCGCGCGGAGCGGCGGGTAAAATGCACTAAAAAGGTGAAGCTTGTGCTATTAAGGTGGTCGCCATGAAATTCTCCACGCGCGTGAGGTACGGTTCCCGGGCCATGGTGGACCTGGCCCTGCATCGCAGCGACGGGCCCGTCTCGCTCCAGGTGCTGGCCGACGAGCAGCAGATCCCGGAGCGCTACCTGGCGAAGATCATCCAGGACCTGCGTCGCAGCGGCCTGATCCGCAGCGTGCGCGGAGCCCATGGCGGCTATGCCCTCAACCGCCGGCCGGAGGAGACCACTTTGCTCGACGTCTGGGAGGCCCTCGAAGGTCCCCTCTGCCCCGTGGAGTGCCTGGAGGCGGACTCCGGGTGCGCCATGCAGGCAGAGTGCGTCACGCGCGACGTCTGGGACAGGATCGCCCTCGCGATGGCCCAGGTGCTCAAGTCGGCCAGTCTGGCCGGGCTGGTGCGGCGCCACAGGCAGAAGGTCGGTTGAGCGATCTGCGCATCGCAGGGGAGGCCGCTGATGAAGATAGCCGAGACATGCGTTGACCTGGTGGGCAACACGCCGCTTGTCCGACTGGGCAAGCTCGGGGCCGGGCTGCCGGCCCAACTGGTGGCGAAGCTGGAATCGTTCAACCCCCTCGGAAGCGTGAAGGACAGGATCGCCCGGTCCATGATCGAGGCAGCCGAGCGAAGCGGGGCCATCGGGCCCGGCACGACGATCGTTGAGCCGACCAGCGGCAACACGGGCATCGGGCTCGCCTTCGTCTGCGCGGCGAAGGGCTATGGCCTGGTGCTGACGATGCCGGACACGATGAGCATGGAGCGCCGCATGCTGCTGAGGGCGCTGGGGGCCACAGTGGTGCTTACGCCGGGGGCCGACGGCATGCCGGGCGCTGTCGCGCGCGCCGGGCAATTGTTGGAGGAGACGCCGGGCGCCTTCATGCCCCAGCAGTTCAAGAACCCGGCCAACCCGGAGGTCCATCGTCGCACGACGGCCGAGGAGATCTGGCAGGACACCGACGGCGCCGTGGACATCTTCGTGGCCGGCGTCGGCACGGGGGGCACCGTGACGGGCGTGGCCGAGGTGCTGAAGGAGAGGAAGCCTTCCGTGCACGTGGTCGCCGTGGAGCCCGACGCCTCGCCGGTCCTCTCGGGCGGCCAGCCCGGACCACATCGGATCCAGGGCATCGGGGCGGGCTTCATCCCCGACGTGATGAACATGGACGTGGTGGACGAGGTAGTGCGGGTGGGCGAGAACGACGCGGCGGAGACCACACGCCGGCTGGCCGCCGAGGAGGGCATCCTGGCGGGCATATCCTCCGGGGCGGCCGCGTGGGCCGCCGCACAGGTGGCCGGCCGGGCGGAGAACGAGGGGAAGATGGCGGTTGTGGTGCTCCCCGACACGGGCGAGCGCTACCTGAGCACCGACCTGTTCCGTGGCAGAGCAGCGGCGTCCGCGTGACGCCCGCGTGGGAGGCAGACGCCCGGGCGTCGGGCAGTTCACTCGTTGTCGCACGGGAGGGACGTGGTGATGGCGGCTCGCAAGCTGTTCGCCCCCGCCTGCGACGCCGGGGCCCATGTCGGTCGAGCGCTCCGAAGACCTGGTGGTCGCCCATACGGGCGAGATCTACCCCGGACTCATCGTGACGGGCATGGCCGTCAGCGCCGCACACGGTCTGCCGAGGATGGGCCCCACCTTCGGAGCCATGCTGCTGTCGGGCAGGATAGGGGCTGAGGTCGCCCTGAAAGGACTGGGCGCCGAGGAGGGCGCCGAGCAAACGTTCGCCGCAGCCCAGGCGTCGAAGTAAGGTGGGAGCAACCGGCCGGCCGGGGCCCGGGGCATCCCCGGCCGCGCCGGAGGACGCCGGGGCACCGCGGCAAGGAGGAGCGACATGAGACGCGTCTACCTGGACCACAGCGCCACGACGCCCGTTCGCGACGAGGTCGTCGAGGCGATGCGCCCCTACTTCACGGACATCTTCGGCAACCCCTCGAGCGTGCACGGCTTCGGCCAGCGCGCCCGCGCCGCCGTCGAGGAGGCCCGCGAGACGATCGCTTCGCTGCTCGGCGC
>Ga0111189_1149_pt1 | contig 14071 bp, 10 predicted proteins | sample DeeMarSWOR324_28_FD_80357 | JGI IMG/M metagenome (GOLD analysis project Ga0111189, IMG submission 80357) | Planctomycetes bacterium SM23_32 | reverse complement strand
TCCATGGTGAAGTAGACGCGGCCCTGGTGGGTGCCGCTGGTGAAGAGGCGCACCACGTGTGGGTGGCGGAGGCGGGACAGGAGGCGGATTTCGCGGCGGAACCGTTCGTAGGTCTCGGGCGAGACGACGTGGGGGTTGAGGACCTTCAGGGCGACGGTGCGGCCGAGCTCGGGCTGGCGGGCCTTGTAGACGCGGCCCATGCCGCCCTCGCCGAGCTTCGTGAGGATCTCATAAGGGCCGAACTTCGCCATGGGCCATCCCCTGCCGATGGGCGGCGGAGGGCAGACCTCCCCCGTGGGTGAATATACCGGAAGGCCGCCACTCTTGCACACGGGGCTGCCGCGTCGCTGGGCGGGCCGGCGGAGCGCCTGGGACGGCCAGAGGGAAGACGGGCTTGAAAACACAGGTAAGGCCGGTAAAATGGCGTCCGCTTGGACTCCGTCCTCGCATTCGGCTCACCTGATTGGGCGTAGCCGGCACGGATCTTGTGCAAGGTGCGGGCGACTCCCGGGTACTGCTTGATGGACGGTCCCGGATGGGAGCAGGGCAACATGAGCTGGGAACGCGCCCGAGTCTGCTGCTGCGGCTGCGCGACCCCCGTGACGCGGAGAGCTGGCGGGAGTTCGCCGAGCTCTATGGTCCCCTCGTCCTCCGCTACCTCAGGAGGATCGGCGTTTCGGGCGACGACGCCCCGGACGTGGCCCAGGAGGTGATGCAGATCGTGCTGAAGCAGATGCCCAGGTTCGACTATGACCCGGCGAAGGGCACGTTCCGGGGATGGCTCTACACGGTGACTACGAACCGGGCCCGGCGCTTCTTCGCGCGGCAGCGCCGCCGGCCGCCCGCCCGGGGCGGCACCAGCAACGTGGAGATGGTCGAAGGGCTGCCCGACGCCGGGGCGGGTATGGAGGAGAAGTGGGAGCGCGAGTGGCAGGTCCGATGCCTTCAGGCAGCCATCGCCACGGTTCGTCCGAGGGTGAAGGGCACCACCTGGCGGGCCTTCGAGATGGCCGTCTTAGAGGATCGGCCGCCGGCTGAGGTAGCGCGGGAGCTGGGCATGAGCATCGGCCAGGTCTATGTCAGCAAGTCGCGCGTGCTCAAGCGCCTCAGCGAAGCCGTGGAAATGGTGACTACATGAGCGAGGGCAGCCCCCAGGACGACGCCTGCGTGCCCGAGGAGCTGATCCGGCGGGCGGCCTGCGACGAGGCATCGCCGCAGGAGGCAGACCGGGTGGCAAGGCACCTGGATGAGTGCGAGGAGTGCCGGCGCCGCTTCGACCGTGCGCTTCCCCTGTCGGACCAGGTTGACCGCCTGCGCGAGGCGACCACCGTGGCACCTGACGCCCAGGAGCAGGACATGGACTGGAGCGGCATGGTCGAGAGGGCAGGGGTCACCGTGGTGGCACAGGCCGGCCGGGTGACGCTGCCCAACGGGCTGGTGCTGGAGTCCCCCCGCCACGAGGGCTACCTGGCCCGCCTGGGCAGCTTTGACGTGGTCTCCGTGGTGGGCCAGGGCGGGATGGGCATCGTGCTGCGTGCCTACGAGGAGGCCCTGGACCGCCACGTGGCGCTCAAGGTGATGAGCCCCCGACTGCTCTACGACGAGCAGGCCCGGCAGCGGTTCCTGCGAGAGGCGCGTGCCGCGGCGCGCCTCAACCACCCCAACATCGTGACCATCCACGCCGTGGGCGAGGCGGGATCGGTGCCCTACATCGCCATGGAGTTCATCGAGGGGGAATCGCTCGGCGCCGTGATTGACCGCGAGGCGCCGATGGACGCCGGCAGGGCGGCCGGCATCGCCCGCGAGATGCTGCTCGGGCTCGAGCATGCCCACCGGGCCGGCATCGTCCACCGCGATGTCAAGCCGGGGAACGTGATCATCGGCACCGAGGGCGGCCGTGTGAAGATCACCGACTTCGGCCTGGCGCGGGGCGTGGCGGACGCCGTGCGGCTCACCCGGGAGGGGACCACGACGGGCACGCCGTGGTATATGTCGCCCGAACAGGCCCGCGGCGCCCGGGACCTTGACGCGCGCAGCGACCTGTTCTCGGTGGGCGTAGTCTTGTTCGAGATGCTCACGGGCGCACTGCCCTTCCCCGGCGAGAGCAGCACCGAGGTGATGCGCAAGATAGCACGTGGTGAGGGGCCCGACGTGCGGGCGCTACGGCCCTCGGTTCCCTTCGAGCTGGCCGGCGTCGTGCGCCGAGCTATGGAGCGGAGCCCCCGGCGGCGTTACCAGACGGCGACCGAGTTTGCAGGGGACCTCGAGCGGTTCGTCACGGCGAGCCGCACGACCGTGCACAGAGAAGCGGTTGCTTCCCAGGGCCGTGGGCCGGGCGCGGAGGGCGGGGGCTCCGGCTCGAGCGGGACGACGTTCTCGGGCCGCTGCTCCGCCTGTTCGGGGGTCATCGTCTCGCAGTTGAGCGCGGCCGGTGCCTGTGAGGTGTGTGGGGAGCCCATCTGCAGCACGTGCTGGCAGGCGCGCGGCGTCCGGCATTGTGCCGAGCACGCCGAGCAGGCAAAGGCAGGTGAAGGCGCCCGGCTTGCCGAACGGCTTGAGCGCACCGCCGAGGAGTCGAAGACAGCCGGTGCTGAAGCGGCCGCTGCAGCGACGGCCGAGGGCGGGGCCGTCGTTTCGGCTCGAGAAGCGCGCGTGGGGGAACAGACGTTCCTGCGCCTGGCGGAGAGCGCCCTGGAGGGGTTGGGCGAGGTGGTGGACCCCCTCAGCGGCGAGAGGCTGAGCGTGAGGTCCTGGGCCGGGCTGGCACAACGGACCGACAGGGCCGCCGAGCTGCGCGACGCGCTCGGCCCGAGCCGGCGAAGAACCGAGGCGACGGACCAGTTCCCGGTCGGGGCGGGCGTGGTGTACCAGGTTCGCAGGGGCGGGCTGGGCAGGCGCCGACCGAGCCTGGTCGTCGAAGCCCGCAGCCTGACGCACCTGGAGCGTTTCGCCCGCGACGGCCACGACGACGCCCCTTCCTCGCGCACCGAACTGGAGGCCCTCCTCAATGAGGCGGCCCGGGCCGCGGCCGCTGGTGCGGAATGGCATCTGGTCATCGCCTACAGCCCGACGGGCTGGGACGCTGCGGCTCGTGATCTCGCCGTCGCGGGGGGCAGGCAGGGCTTCCGCGACCGCCTGGTAAGCGTAGTGCTCTTCGACCACGAGCGCGGGGGGTTCATCTACGACGAGACCGACGAGAAGCTCGCTCCCTGTGTGCGGGAGGCGTTTGCCCCGACACTCGACCGGGCGGCGCTGCAGGAGGCGCAGCGATTCGCGCGGGACTATGTGGAGTTGCATGGTTCGATTTCGCTGGACCACCTGGCGGAGGAGCTGGGTCTGAGCCGTGTCAACGCCGCTCGCGTGCTGGACTCGTTAAGCGGAGAGGGCGGCTTCGTTCTGGAACAGATGGCGGGGGTCGGGGTTGTTCTCTACAGGCCGACGCACAGGCCACCTGAGTGAGGAGGAGAGCAATGTCTCTGTTGGACAGGATCAAGAGCCTCATTGACCGTGGGAACCGGATTGAGAACATCACGGTTGACGAACTGAAGCGCGAGCAGATCCGCATTGAGCAGATGGAGAGGCGGCTCGGCCGGGAGGTGGACGACCTGGACACTCAGAAGCAGAAGCTGTTCGCTGAGGGGACCAATGAGGCCAGCCAGCGCCGGCGCGTGATGGTGGCCCGCAAGATCAAGCAGCTCGACTCGCGCGCCCGGGCCAAGGCGCAGCAACTGGCCCTGTTCAACAAGCACCTGCGGATCGTGGACGGCCTGCTTCAGATCAAGGAGAACATGGCGCTCCTGGACGAGCTGAAGGTCGGCTCCGTCGTCTCCAAGATGCCGCTGTCGGAGCTGTCCGAGTACGTCGAGAGGGCCACGGTGGAAGGCCAGTTCGAGATGGAGAAGTTCACCACGCTGCTCGGCGCACTCGAAGGCGCAATGGACACGGCCGAGGTGGAGGAAGACGCCGACGTGCTCGGCATAGTAGAGGCGATGGAGCAGGCCAGGGCAGCCGAGGAGGCGGGGCGGAGCGAGGACGTGGAGGCCGCCAGAGCCCGGGTGGACCACATACTGAGAGAGCGTGGAGAGACATCCGCAGCCGCGGAGCCCGACGAGCCCGATCTCTGAGGTGTCCGATGAGGGTTGACCTCAGCCGCAGCATTCATGAGGCGCTCTGCACGTCGGAGCGCCGCGCAGCGGAACTGCGGGCCTCCGGTGACCTCGCCCGATCGGCTCAGGTCTACCGGGAGGCGGCGAAACTGGCGGCGCAGTATGCCCATTACGCGACGGGCGACGCGGAGAGAGCGCGGAGGTTGAAGCGCTCCCGCGAGCTGAGGGAGTGGGCCGAACGGCTCGACAGGGGCGAGGAGGCCCCCGTGCCTGCCCGCCTGGTTGGAGGGGCGCAAGCCAAGGACCACGAAGAGGGCGCGCAGCCAGACGAGCTGCGGGAGCGGGTGACGGGGCTCATCGCCAAGGCCGACGTGACGTGGGACGAGATCGGCGGGCTGGGCGAGGCGAAGCGTCAGGTGCGCCTCGCCTTTGGCCTGGCGGTGGCCCGCAAGCCGACCGGGGTGCGGATCGAGGCCGCCCCGAACATCCTGCTCTACGGGCCGCCCGGCACGGGCAAGTCGCTGCTGGCGGCCGCGATCTCAAACGGCCTGGACGCCACGTTCTTCGACGTGCGGGTCTCCAGCCTGCTTTCGAAGTGGTTCGGTGAGTCGCCGCGCCTGGTCTCGACCCTCTATGCGACGGCGCGCGAACTGAGCCCCTCGGTTGTCTTCTTCGACGAGCTGGAGGCGCTCTTCCCCACGCGCGAGGCGGCCACCAGCGGGCCGGAGCGCCGCGTGCTCTCGACGCTGCTTGCCGAGATGAGCGGCGTGGCGACCGCAGGCGGCAAGGAACAGGTCTTCACCATCGGAGCGACGAACGCGCCGTGGTTCATGGACGAGGCGGCCCTGAGCCGGTTCGGGCGGCGCGTCTACGTGCCCCTGCCCGACGCAGCGGCCCGGCGCGCCATCTTCGAGGTGCACCTGCTGCGCAGGGGCCACGAGTTGTCCTTCCCGATGGACAGGCTCGTGGAGGCGAGCGAGGGGCTGAGCGGCCGGCAGGTGGCCCACGTGGCGGCCCGTGCGGTGGAGGCCATGGTGGCCGAGGCCAACCCCGACCTGGCCCAGCTCGCTGGCGGCCGGAGGACGGCACTCGCACGCTACGAGCTGAAGACCCGGCCGCTGGAGTGGCGCCACTTCGAGCCGGCGCTTGCCGTCACACGGCCGGACACGTCGCCGCAGACCGTGCGCAAGTTCGAGAACTGGTGAGGGTCTCCGAGGGAGTAGCAGATGGCACTCTTCAAGTCCAAGAGGCAGCGCGAGCTTGAGCGGGAGATCAAGCTCAGGCAGGGCAAGGCCAGGATAAAGCGCTTCATCAAGAACGCGCAGAAGGTGCAGAAGAAGTACTGGCGGCTCGGCAAGGAAGCCCTGCGCCTGGGCGACCGGGAGCAGTTCCGACACCTGGCCGGGGCCTACATACGCACGCGGGACCTCCTGGGACGATGGGAGCGCTACCTGCTCCAGCTTGAGACGCTCGGCGTGCGCAAGGAGGAGTCGGCCACCGTCGCCGAGTTCATAGACGCCATCGCCGCCACCACCAAGTCCATGATGCGCGGCGCCGAGCCCGGCCAGATAGCGTCCATGCAGGCCCGCATGGAAGAGGCCCTGACCAGAGCGCAGGCCGTGGACGACATGCTGGCGCTGGCCATGGACGCCAGCGCCGATTCGGTGTTCGGCGCCGAGGAGGCGGACGAAGAGGAGCTGACCGAAATCGCACAGGCCATGGAGGGCGAGGCCGAGGCCGACGAGGCGCAGGCCTACGACGAGAGGATCGCGCGGGGGCTGACGGAAGTCGAAGAGCAGATGCGCAAGGAGATGAAGTGAAGCTCCTGCTGGAGAAATCCCTGGAGTACCTGAACAAGGCGTCGAGCGCCCGCCAGGCGCACGACTATGCGGGGGCAAGACTGCACTACCTGCGGGCGGCCCGCGTGGCCGTCGAGGAGGGCGAGCCGGCGTTCCTGGTGCGCGAGCCGGCGGACGTCTGCTTCGACGACGTGGCCGGCCTCCAGGAGGCCAAAGAGGAGGCCCGCCTGCGGCTCATATATCCCCTGCAGTACCCGGAGGCGGCCGCGCGCTACGGCGTGCGACAGGGCGGCGGGCTGCTGCTGTTCGGGCCGCCGGGCACGGGCAAGACGCTGCTGGCACGGGCTATCGCCGGGGAGGTGGACGCCGCCTTCTTCACGGCCAAGCCCTCCGAGCTGATGTCCAAGTGGGTCGGTGAAGCCGAGCAGAACGTCGAGCGGCTCTTCGAGGAGGCCCGCGCCTGCGGACGCGCCGTGGTGTTCATAGACGAGGTAGAGGCGCTCATACCGGCACGGCGCCGCTCGAGCTCCTCGGTCATGCAGCGCGTGGTGCCGCAGGTGCTGGCCGAGCTGCAGGGCTTCCGGGGCCGGGAGGGGACGCTCCTGTTTCTGGGTGCCACTAACGAACCGTGGGCGGTGGACTCGGCGGCGCTCAGGCCGGGCCGGTTCGATGCCAAGGTCTACGTGGGGCTGCCCGACGCCGAAGCCCGCCGGCGGATGCTGGAGCTCTACCTGGCGGCTCGCCCGCTGGCGGACGACGTGGATCTGGACACGCTGACCGAGGAGCTGGCCGGTTACAGCGGCGCGGACATCGCCGACCTGTGCGAGCGGGCCGGGGCGCGCGCGTTCGTGGAGAGCATCCGTACCGGCACCGCCCGGGACATCGGCATGGACGACATAGGCGGCATCGTGGCCTCGATGAAGCCCTCGGTCTCGCCTGAAGACGAGGAAGCCTACCTGCGCTGGGCGCAGGACGGCGGGAGGCGCACAAGCCATGTTTCGGCTCATCGGTAAGATACTGAACTCGCGCATTGCGGTGCCGCTGCTGGTGGCCGTGGCGGCCTGGCAGGGATGGATGGTCGTGCGCCCGAAGCCGTTCCCGCTCGACGCCCGGCGCCGCGAGCTGACGGAAGCGGCGGCTGCCGAGGTGGCGCGCTCCCTGCCCGCCCCGGCGAGCGGGCGGCCTACCGTCGCTGTGGCGCGGTTCGAGGGGGACTCGACGGGTTTCGTGACGGACGCCGTGCGACGCGCCGTTGACAGGGCCGGCCGCTACGCCGTCCAGCCGGCCGACCTCGTGGAGAACCTCCGCGACGAACTCGGGCTCGAACAGGAGGCGCTTTCGCCCGATGCGATCGCAGGGGCGGACCTCGGGACTCTGGACGCCGACTATGCCCTGGTGGGGCGAGTGGCGCGGCTGGCGGCTACGGAAGAGACCGAGGAGGCCGTCCTGGAAGGCGTGCTCATCGCCCTGCGCGAAACGGCGCCGCCCGTCCGTGTGACGGGCCGGGCCGGCGACGCGGCGGAGTCAGGCCGGCCGCAGTCCGGCGTACGCGCATACCCGTGGCCCGCAAGGCTGGCAAGCTGGCTCGCCCTGGTTGTGCTTCTGCCGCTGGTGCTGATCCCCCTGACGGGCCGGGGCCTGGCGGCCGAGTCCAATGCCGCAAACCTGGCCATGCTGCTGGGGCTGGCCCTGGTGGCCGGCCTCGCCGCCTATGCCATGCTGGGGTTCCGAGTGGACACGTGGTGGGCTGCCGCACTGCTGGTGGTCGGCACGATGGCGGCGCTCGCCTACGACTGGCTGATGCTCTCGAAGCAGGAGCGACTGCGGTCTGCCTGACGCCCGCGCGGGAGGCGGGGGCGTCGGCCGAGGCGAAAGGAGAGAGCGATGGGTTTCTTCAGCGACAAGTGCCCGTCCTGCGGAGGAAAAGTGCGACGAGGGGCCTCCTTCTGCCCCCACTGCGGCGAGCAGGCCCCCCGGGCCAGGGCCGTCTGCCCGAGCTGCGGAGCCACGCTGAAGGGCGGGGCCAAGTTCTGCGGCAAGTGTGGCGCACCCATCCGCCCCGGCCCGGAAGGGGAGGTGGCCGTTGACGAGATGAACCGGTGGCGTCGCGCCGAGGGCGAGTTCGCCCGGCGCATCGAAGCCCAGGACTTGCGCGGCCTGCTCTCGCGCGGCCTTGTCGTGGAGCCCGGCACCCGGGCCCTCATCTTCCAGGGCGGCTCGCTGGCCGGCACGGCGGAGCCCGGCACCTACGACATGAACCGCAAGCTCGGCAAGGTGGACGCCGCCGCGCCGGCCACGGCGATCCTGATGGACGCCGGGGACGTGACGCTGCAGCTCGGCTACCAGGGCCTGCGAACCGAGGAGGACGTGGCGGTGAACGCCGCCGCCCAGGCCGTTGTGCGCCTGGGCAAGCCCGAGGCCCTCTACACCAACCTGATGCACGGCCGCCAGAGGCTGACCGAGTCGGAGCTTGCCGACTTCCTCGGCGCCGAGGGGGCCAACCTGGTCCAGGCTCGCATCAAAGGGGCGTCTGTGAAGGACCTGGCGGGCAATCTGGAGCTGCGGCAGCAGATGGAGGAGGGTCTGCGGGCAGGCATAGGAGACATGCTCGCCGAGAACGGCTTGGAGCTGGTGCGGCTCAGGTTCCTCGACTTCTACGGCGACGCCTACGAGCAGGTGCGCCAGGCGCGCGGCAAGACGTTCGTGAAGGAAGAGCTGGCCGCCGAAGACGAACGCCGCGCCGCCCTCTACCGGCGCATTCGCTCGACCCTCACCAGGGACCAGATGGACAAGTTCGCCTCGGCGAAGGACCTCGAGGAGTTCATCCGCCAGCGGGAGCACGAGATGGGCATGAAGGACGTGATCCGCGAGGGCGAGATGGAGGAGCTGAAGCGCACCTACGAGGAGACCCGCGAGGACGCGGAGGTGACGCGCCGGCACCTGTTGGAGAAGCTCGAGGCCGAGCACGGGATCGAAGTCGCCAGGACGAAGGCCGAAGGCCGCGGCGAGATCCTGGAGGAAGAGCTCAAGCAGCGTGAAGCCATCTTCCAGGCCGGCATGGGCGAGACGAAGCGCAAGATGGACTTCGCCCTCGAGGCGCGGGCTGGCAAACAGGAGCTCGACCTGGAGAAGACGCGCGCCGAGCAGGCCATCAGCGAGCAGGCCAGGGACGCCGAAGCGCGCCGCGAACTCGAGCGGCTCGAGGCCATGGGCAATCTCAGCGAAGAGCAGATCCTGGCCATCGCCGCGGCCGAGTCGCCCGAGGCGGCGAGGGCCGTCGTCGAACGCTACAGGGCCCAGGCCGCCGGCAATGAGAAGGTGCAGCAGATCTACGAGGACATGCTCGACCGGATAGAGCGGATGGCCCGTGACGCCATGCGGGCCCAGGCCGACGCCGCGGCCGGGGCAGGCGGACGGGCGCGCGCTCTGCGCTGCCCCAACTGCAACGGCAGCGTCGAGCCGGGCAGCCGCTTCTGCGAGCACTGCGGCGGCCGGCTGTCGGACTGAGAGGTGGGCAGTGTGGCAGCTGGGACGATGCCGCGACGTCGAGGCCGGCCATAGACTGACGTGCGCGCACGGAAGCGGCCGTTCATGCGGCGAGCGCCGTCCCGGGCCCACTGGGAGGAGGTGACGATGACCGTCAGGACGACGTGCAAGAACTGCGGCAGACGGCTCAAGGGCTCCGACAGCCTGCTGGGCAAGACAGTGCCCTGCCCCAATTGCGGAGAGCCGATCCACATCGTCGGCGAACGTGACACGGGCGCAGGTGGGCAAGACGAGCCCGCTGCGCCGGTGGCGGCCCGCAGCCCACGTTTCTCGCCTCAGCGGCGAAAGAGTGTCTGGGAGGTGGAAGCGCCGGAGAGGCCCTCCGAAGAACAGCACCCGCCGCTCGGCGTGGAACGGCCGCCTGCCGAAGAGCCGATCGAGAGGCTGATACGCACCCACGGCGCAGGCGACGCCGACATGCGCGCCCGCGAGAGGTCCAACAAGGACGTCTGCGAAGACCTGAAGATGGACCTGTATCGGCGGGTGCTCGAGCGCCGCGACGAGCTGGGCTTGCGATTCAGGATGGAGCTGGGCGAGCCTTACGACTACTGGATGAGCATGAGGTTCTTCGAGGCCCTCGGGACCGAACTGCTCCACGAGAGGTCCATACGAGTGACCATTGACGAGGACGAGCACACCTACGACGTCCAGTACGAGTCGAACGCTCGTCCCGTCACCCCGCAGCTGGGCCTCAAGACGATCAGCGAGGAGGACATTGAGGCCTGGCTGACGTTCCTGGTGGCGCTGAAGAAACCGAAGGAGAAGAAGGGGAACCTCGGTGAGCGGCTGCGCAGGTTCATGAAGAAAGGGTTGGGCGTCCTGACCGTGCCCCTGGGATGTGTGGTGGTCATCCTGGCCCTGGCGTTGCTTCCCCTCTGGATCGTTCTGGGCGTCGTGTGGTTCGCCCTGTCGGGCCGGATCAGACGGACCTACACGATTGCGCGGCAGGTGCCGTCGCAGGTGCCCAAGTCCTATCGCCCCATGTCCTACTGGCACACCCTTGTGCCCGGCATCGGAGAGCACGAGCAGGGCGTCAGGGCGGGGCTCAAGAGCGGCCTGGAGGGCCTCGACCTGCCCGACACAGCCGTGGCCGAGAAGGAGCTGACGCAGTGGGGCGGCTACACGCTGGAAGAGAAGCGCACGTGGCTCACGGTCAGCAGCCGCCGCGCCGTCGTGCTCGTCGGCGTGTGGGGATACGGAGCGGACCTCTACGTCTCCTGGGACGCTTACCTGAACACCAGCTTCTGGGACCGGCGCCCCGTCAAAACGATCTGGCCCGTGAAGAAGCTCGCCAGGGCGACGGGATCATGGCTGCGGGCGCTGGCCTCCCGAGTCCAGGTGCTCGACTACGAGGCGATCGCAACGCCGATGACGGAGTATGACTATGCCGACGTGAGCGCCCTGAGCGACGCGGTCCACAAGGTGGTCCTCGAGACCGTGGAGGTGCTGCAGAAGCGGTTCCGGATCGAGCGCGAGCTGGACCGCACGCCCGTGCACGTGCCGCGAACAGGCGCAGAGGGGAGGCCGGGCGTTGCGGAAAGCGCCGAGAGACCCACGTCCGGCCTGAAGTCCCTGCTGTCCGGCTTACGCCGGAAGCGCTAGGGCGGCCTGCGGTGATCTGGCCCTGAGGACGAGGCCATGGCGCAGACTCCTTACGTAGCCGTTCTTCAGGTGGGCAGTGCGCACATAGCCTACGGCGCGGCGCTGCTGGATCCGCTGCCCGACCTGCTCGGCGCCGGCCCCGCGCAGACCGCGCCACTGGCTAAGAAAGAGGAATGGCTGAAGGAACACCTGCACCTGCACGACGCTTTCGTCGCTGCCGTGCTCCGCACGCCCGGACTGCGCTCGCTGGGCCTGCGCGTTTGGCTGCGCCCTGGGGCGCCCCAGCCGCTCACCGTGGCGTACGTCCTGGGCGCGTCGGCCCGGGAGGAAAACGACGCAGCAGACAGACTGCGTACGCTGTGGCGGCGGTTCAGCTCCGCTGCCCCCTCGGGCTACTTCCCGCTGAAGGCCGTCACGACGCGAGAAGAGTTTGACCGGCTGCTGGATTTGCGGGGCCTGCCGTGCGTTACGGAACTGCGGCGGCCCTCCGCCTCAGCCAGACTGACTGACGAGCATGTCGTGCAGCATTTGATGCCGTTTGCGGACGTCCTGTCGCCCTGGAACCGCCTGGCAGCCCGGGCGCTCTGTGCGGAGGAGCCCCTCTGCGTGGACGCCCTCGTCTCGCCGACCCATGCACGAGAGGAGGAGCTGGCCGAGATCGGCCAGCAGGTCAGGCTCTGTCGCGCCGTTGCCAAGGTCATCCCATCCTCGCCGGCAGGGGCGGTGGGCGCACTCCTCGGGGCCCGCCAGAGCGCACTGGCGGAGGCGTGTGCCCTTGTCCGGGTGACGGCCTGCGCTCAGGGCCCGTTGGGCGGAGAGGTTGCCGCCGCTTTGAGCGAGGTGTTCCCGTGCGCCTCGGCACGGTTGGGCGAGTCAGTTCATGCTGCCCCCCACGGTCTCGGCGGGCGATGGCGCCACAGACAGCCGCCTGCCGTGGCTTTGCGCCCTGCCGGAGGCGGCCGTTGTGCTGCGGCCACCCGTGCTGTTCGGTCCGCGCCCGCCCGGCGTCGAGCTTTCGGTGCCTCCGGCTTTGGAGGACGTGCTGGCCGGCGGCGAGCCGATCGTCGTGCACACGAACGCCTACTTCGGCAAGGGCGCGCAGGTGAGCGCCGAACACATGGCCTTCTCGTTCCACACCGAGCATGTGGGCGGCGACAAGGTGGCCGGCGACCAGATCATCGCGGGCGACAAGGTGAGCGCCCCGGCGCCCGGCGAAGCAGGCGATCATGCGGAAGGCCCGAAGGACGCGCAGGGCGCGCTCGGGCCCGTTGCGAGTCGAGGCCCTCAGCCCGGCCCCGTACGCTGCGGCAGGTGCGGTCACGAGTGCCCGGCCGACGCCAGGTTCTGCCTGCGGTGCGGCGCCCGGCTTCCCGGGCGCTGCCCGAGTTGTGCCCGGCCGGCGGCGCCCGGCGACAGGTTCTGCACGGCGTGTGGCGCAGCCCTGGACCCGACGCCGCAATGAGGACGCCCGGCCGGCCCGGGGACTCGAGTGCCGCCGGCCGGCTCGAACCATCTGAGAGGCAGCTGGGCCAAGCATGTGCGATGGGAGACGGAGCAGACTTATGGCACGCAAGTGTCCGCAGTGCGGGTCGGTGGCAGAGGCCGAGGAGAGGTTCTGCACGCAGTGCGGCGCCGAGCTGCCCGCCGACGCGCCGGCGGCGGCTGCGCTGGACGGAGCCGCCGGCGACGAGGCAGGGGGCCTCGGGATCGTGCTCGAGGTGGAGGCCAACCGACGGCATGTCGTCGGACACCTCTCGCAGCTCCGCTTTCGGGCCACCAACATCGCCAGCGTGCCCCTTGGCGTGACCCTGTCCATGGAGTTGCACGGGGCGGGCCGCTACGCCGAGCAGGACCCGGCCGAGCGGGAGCAGTGCTGCCAGTTCCGGGCGCGCGGCGACCAGGCCATCCTCAGCTTCCCGTTCCGCCCGCTGGAGCCGGGCGAAGTGCCGGTCGAGAGGCTCCAGATGGTCCTCACGCGTCCGGACCGCCCCGCTGACGTGCGGCTCTCTGAGCTGCCGGACAGGAGCCTGTTCGTGCGCGTGGCCGCCCCCAACCTGCCCGAGGCCCAGGGAGGCATCAACATATCGGGCGGCATCCACCTGGACCTTTCACATCTCAAGGAGGTCTACGGCAGCGACATCGCCAACCTGCTGAGCCTGAGCGCCGAGCAGGGCCGCGCTGAGGCCGTGATGGGAGCCGAATGGCAGGCCATCGGGCTCAGTCCGGTGGCCGGCGGCAGGGCCACCCGACTGGCCGGCCTGCTGCGGCTGCGGCTGCCTCAGGACGTGCCCATGGAGCTGGCGTTCGTGCCGGCAGGCAGTTTCAGCATGGGCAGCCCGGAGGGCGCGGGCAGCGCCGACGAGCGCCCCGCCCACACTGTCCACATTACGCGGGGCTTCTACGTCGGCCGTTTCCCCGTAACGCAGCGGCAGTACGAGGCGGTGATGGGCGAGAGTCCTTCGCGCTTCGAGGGGCCGCGCCGGCCCGTGGACAGCGTCTCCTATGAGGACGCCGCCGAGTTCTGCCGCAGGCTGCGCGCCCACCTCGCCCGCACACCGCAGGCCGTCCAGGGGCCGCGTGTCGTCGTGGACGACGTGCGGCTGCCGACCGAGGCGGAGTGGGAGTATGCCTGCCGCGCCGGAACGCAGTCCGCCTACTGCTTCGGCGACGAGAGGGAGGGGCTGCCCGATTACGCCTGGTTCGACGGGAACTCTGGGCGCAGCACCCACCCCGTCGGCGAGCTGAAGCCCAACGCCTGGGGCCTGCACGACGTGCACGGCAACGTGTGGGAATGGTGCAAGGATTTCTACGGCGCCGGCTACTACTCCACAGGGGAGCACGAAGACCCCGGCGGGCCAGCTGCGGGCGAACGGCGGGTGTTGCGCGGCGGCTCGTGGAGCTACTACGCGGGCGACTGCCGCTCGGCCCGCCGCCACAGCGCGCCCCCGACGGACGCGACGGCGAACTACGGCTTCCGCGTTGTCCTGGAGCCCACCGTAGGGAGGGGCCAACCGTGCG
>Ga0111189_1106_pt1 | contig 14410 bp, 12 predicted proteins | sample DeeMarSWOR324_28_FD_80357 | JGI IMG/M metagenome (GOLD analysis project Ga0111189, IMG submission 80357) | Planctomycetes bacterium SM23_32 | reverse complement strand
CCGAAGAGGATTACGACCGGGCGGCGGCCTACGTGCGCGAGGTCGCGGACGAACTCGGGGTATCAGTGCGTCAGTGAAGCGCTCAGACGAGGCGCTGGCCGGTGACGATGTCGCGGATGGCCTCGTTCATCTTGTGTTCCGTGACGTCGCGAAGGGCCCCCTGAACGACCTTTGCCTCGGAATCGCCCTCTTCCCTGACCGAGACCAGGGTCAGCTCGCCCCAATATCGCTGGCCGTTGCTGCGGACCATGAGGACTTCGCCTTTCTGGGCCTGCCCGCCGCGGTCGAGGGCCCTGCGCACGAGCTGGCGGACCCGGTTGGACGAGTCTTTGTCCGCCAGGCCCTCCAGCGCCATGCCGTGCAGCTTCTTGGCGCTGTGGCCGGCAATGTCGGGGGCCGACCGGTTGACCCAGGTGATCTTGCCGTCCGCATCGGCGGTGAAGAGCATCTCCGTCACGGCCGCCGCGATGCGCGCCAGGCCCTCCTGGCCGGCCGGCATGGTCAGTTCGACCGCTGCCGGTTCGGCCGTGCGGTAGATGTGCTCGATGCGGTCCACCGAGCCTCCGCCGCCCTCGATGGGCGTGCTCCAGTAGGTCAGCACCTCCTCGTTCGCGTTGGCGGGGTGCAGCAGGTAGTCCTCAAGCGGCTCGCGCCTGGCACGCGCGTCGTGGAGGGCCGCCAGGAAGTCGCCGGCCTCCTGCACCTGGCTGGTCAGCTTCTGGCGGACCAGCTCCATGTAGTCGTAACCGACCGCTTCCTCCTTGGTGGACTGGAGGATGGCCGCGGCGACGCTGTTCAGCCACCCTATGCATCCCTCGCTGTCGAGCACGACCACGCCGCATTCGAGCTTATCTACCCCTTCGTCCAGGACCGTAGCGAAGCGATGGGCCTCGCTCCAGAGCTGCTGCTCGGCCTGCTCGAGCTCGCTCACGCCGATCAGCGTTACTACCAGGCACGTGCCCTCTGAGGTGGCGAACGAGGCCATACGCACCTCCGCCGGGAACACGGAACCTCCGCTGCCGTTCAGCGTCATGCGAGCGCCGGCTTCGCCTTTGCGGACGGCTTCGGCGAGGCACTCGCGCAGGCTCTCCTGCACCTGGGGCGGCACCAGCGCCTCGATGCGCTGTCCTACCAGCTCTTGTTCGGTCTGGTCGAGCATGGCGCAGAGGCCCTGGTTGACGTATTCGAGCTTGCCGTCGGAGTTGACCATGGCCACGCCGGCGTTGGCCTTCTCGGCCAGGCTGCGATAGAGCCACTCGCGGGTCTTCAGGCTCTCGTCGGCCTGCTCCTCGGCGGTCTCCTCGTGGAGCAGCGCCACGGCGCTGCCGACCTTGCCGGCATAGGTGAGCACGGGCCACGCCTGGATGCGCAGGGTCTTGTCCAGTTCGGCGTGGTGCAGCGTGCCGGCGGCGACCTCGCCCCGCTCCAGCGCCTGAAGCAGGGGGCAGGAGTCGGGCGGCTCCTCCTGGCCGTAGAGGATGAGGCTGTAGGAGCGGCCGATGAACTCGTCCTCGCCGCGGCGCAGCTGCTTCATTGCCGTCTGGTTGGCCTGCAGCACGGTAAAGTCGGCCGCGACGAGCATCAGCGCGTCGCCCAGGGCGTCGAGAGACTCCGCCCAGCCCTCGCCGAGCCCCTGCTTGTCCCTGGCCTCTTGTTCGCCGGCCACTGCCTTGTCCCGGCGCGCCCACTGGACCAGGATCAGGGGCAGGGCCAGGGCGAAGTGCGGCCCCTTGACCAGGTGGTAGTCGGCGCCGGCCTCCAGTATCTCGGCGGCGCTCTCGGGGTCCCATCTCTCGGTCAGGCAGATGACGAGCAGGGAGGGGCGCTTGATCTTGAGTATCTGGATCAGGCCCCGGGCGGCGTCGGGGGCCGTGTCCCAGTCCAGCACAGCGGCGTCGTAGTGCACCGTGCCGCTCATGGTCTGGGAGGTGGAGACGCCGTATTCGACGGCGGAGACCTCGGTATGCTTGAGCGTGCCCTCGACGGCCTGGATGATGGCCCGGCGGTCGGACTCCAGGTTCTCCACCAACATCACGCGCACGAACCGGCCGGCGTCGAGTTTCTGTGCGTCGGCCCTCACCAGGAGGCGGGGCGGGGGGCCTTCGTCGCCGGCAGGCCGGCGCGCCGCCAGGCGCCGCGCCTCACTGGGTGCCGTAGTGCCCTTGGCGCCCTTGCCTTCGGCGGCGCGGCGCTTCTCCGCGGCCTCCACGCGCGCCAGCGCCTCGGCGGCGCGCGGATAGCCCATCTTCTGGGCCCGTTCGAGCGCGATGTGGGCTACGTCGAGGTTGTTGACTTTGTAGAGGCACACGCCCAGCCCGAACCAGGCGCGCGAGTCGCTGGGGTCGGTCTCTGTCGCTTGGAGATACACCTCGACGGCGTCGGTGTAGCTCTTCTCCTTGACCAGTTCCCCGGCCTTCCTCAGGAGGTAAGTCGCCTTCGCCATCGTCCCTGCCTTCCTGGCTCTGGGGGCCGGCCTACGGGGCCCACGGTGCGGCACGACACGGGCGCGCGCTGCTTAAGTCCCAGCAGTGCGGCAAGTTGTGCCACGCTGACTGCTTGTACGCGATAGCGCCGGCCATTGTCAAGGCTCGGGGCTGCGCGGGCAGGCAAGCCCGACAAAACCCCTTTCTTCCGCTGGGGGCCGTGCTGTACAATGGAACCCGCTCTGCGCGGCGGGGTGTGGCTGAGTTGCCGTCCCAAGGTGGGGTGACGCAAAAAGGGTACCATCTGAGGATCAAGACACAGTGGCGACCCGACAAGAGCCTCAGCGATACGGCAAGTGCGTTGTCGAGCGGGAGGTCGGACGGGGGGCCCGCTCGACCGTCTACCTGGCCTGGCACGAGGGGCTTCACATCCCCGTTGCCATCAAGGTCATGAAGAAGGAGGGCGGCGCCGACGAGGAGCTCTTCTCCGAGCGCTTCATGCGCGAGGCCCGCATCGCCGCCCAACTGACCCACCCCAACATCGTGCGCGTCTACGACTGCGGCGAGACGGAGGACTCCTATTACCTGGTGCTCGAGTACATCCAGGGCGAGAGCTGCCGCGACAGGATGGTGCAGGGGGAGGGCTTCGACTGGCAGAGCGCCGTGCGCATCATCCGGGAGGTGGCCGACGGGCTGAACCACGCCAGCAAGAAGGGCATCATCCATCGGGACCTGAAGCCCGAGAACATCATGATAGACAACGAGGGGACCGCCCGCATCGCCGACCTTGGGCTGGCCAAGGAGGTGGGCGTGCGCGGGTCGGCCACGGCCGACGGCGACGTGCTCGGCACCCCGTACTACATGAGCCCCGAGCAGGTGCGCGCCCCGGGCGAGGTGGATTTCCGCTCCGACGTCTATTCCCTCGGCGCCACCCTCTATCACATGGCCACCAACGAGGTGCCGTTCGAGGCGCCCACTCCCTTCGAGATCATGACGAAGCACCTCAACGACCCGCTCATCCCGCCGCAGGAGGTCCGGCCCGACCTGCCCGAGGCGCTCTGCGACATCATCATGCGGGCCATGGCCAAGGAGCCGCAGAACCGCTACCAGACCTACCGGGACCTGATGCGGGACCTGGACGTCCTGTTGGGCGGCGAGCCCCGGGCGAAGGATTCCGTGATGCTGCCCGTCGAGGAGACCCTGGCTGAAGCGGCAGAGGGCGAGGAGGCACCGGAGGTGGAAGCGGCGGCCGGCCCGCCGCGGGCGGCGCCCCGGCCCCTGCGGCCCATCGAACTGCCCGTCACAGCCCACAATGTGCGGGCCAAGGCCGTCGGGGCCATGGCCGTGCTTGCCTACGTGCTCTTCCCCGTCTGCCTCTACCACATCGTGCTCTCGCGGGCCGGCCCGGTGGCGGCGCTGGCGGCCTTTGCGGTCGCGGTCGGCGGCAGCCTCCTGTGGTCCTATCTGGTGCTGCACCGATCTGCCAGCGTGGACCAGGAGCACGTGGCGGACGAGGTCAGCGAGAGGCTCAGCGCGGCCATGGGATGGGTCTGCGAGCGTCTGGACATGCCCGTGCCGCTGCTGCACGTCGGCGCGCGCCACGACGAAGAGTGCCAGGTCTACGGCTTCTTCTCGCGCAAGGCCGCCATCTACATCCCCGGCGGCTGGCTGGAGCGGGCGGCGCTCAGCGACCTGGAGCTGCGTGCGTATCTCGCCCGCAACCTGGCCGGCGTCTACAACGGCGATGCGGACATCCGCACCTTCCTGGCGCTCCCGGAGGCCCTGGTGGGTCTGGTGGGGAACGCCTCGCGCCGGCTGCTGGAGCGGCCCCGGTCCCTGACCCCGCGTGGGCGGCTGCGGCTGGGCCGCGCCGTGGCGCTGGTCGGGTTGCTGGCGCTCATCATGGTGGTGGCCGTCCTGTTCCGTGTCTCGATCCTGGCGGGGCTGTTGGGCCTGGCGCTGGGCGCGCTGCTGCTGCTGACCAGCGGGTTCGAGCGCTATTGCGTCCACGCCGGCGACGACTTCGCGGTCAGGGTGGTGGGCAACGCGGATGCCGTCAAGTCCCTGGTCGTGGTCTCCGGCCTGACGAGCCTGGAGTGTCACCGGCTCCTGCGGGACAGCTTGGGCGACGAGGTGGCCGACAGGGGGCTGGACGAATTGCCCACCGGCAGGAAGCGGCGCGAGCTCTTCGCCGCCATAACCGACCACTACAGCGCGGTGGCCTACGTCCCGGACATGTTTGAGATGCTGGGCCGGTGCTTCGCTGTCATGCCGTCGGCCGCGGAACGCTTGAACCGGCTGGCCGGCCTGCCGCTGGGCAGCTCGCCTCTGCTGGCGGGGATCACTGCCGCCCGGCGCGTCTACGGGGCGATGCTGGGCGACCCGGCCCGGCGCATGAACGTGCAGGACCTCGGCGACGTCAAGCCCTACGCAGCCACGGGGTTGACGGCCGGCCTGATGGCTGTGGCCGCCGTGACCTTCCTGTTCATCAAAGGGCGGGACGGCTACCTGGACTTCCTTACCGTGCTGGTGGCACTGGGCACCGCGCTCGGGTTCATCGTTGCCCAGCGCTCCTGCCGGGCCACCGTCTCGCCCGGCAGGCTCGCGTGGGACATTGCCGTGACCGCGCTCGCCTTCTGCGTGGCCATGATGCTGGGGTTCTGCCTGACCGGCTGGCGGGCCGTGACGCCGCTCGCTCTGCAGTTCATCGTCGCCCTGGTGGCCGTCATGGTGCCGGCCGCGCTGGCCGGGCTGCTGCTGGTGCGCGCTGGCCCCAAGGTGGGCATCCAGATGGGAAGCAGCACCTACGAGCGCAAGGAGCGCACGCACCATACCGTCGTGCTGGACCAGGAGCAGCGCGACTCCCTGCTGGAGGGCTGGCGGCAGAGGATGGCCGGTGGAGAGGCCGGCAAGCGGGACGAGGGCTGAAAGGCGCGTCGCCGGCGCGGGTCCCCTGCCGGCTGCGCGGAGCGCCGTTCGACGGCACCGCGATTGACCGGCCATCCGGCGCGCCGCAGACTGGAGTTCAGGGTTGTTCTGGCCGAGGGGGGCAAGCCATGCGCACCGTGAAGACCGTTGAGCACATGGGCACCGTCGTCGAGGTGACCGAGGACAAGGCCGTCGTTGAGCTGAAGGTCGGCCAGGTCTGTGAGTCGCCCATTCGGTGCGCCTGCTGCACGTCGGTGGACGCTGGCCCCCGCCGCTTGCGTGTGCCTCGGGGCGAGCTGGAGCAGGGCGACGAGGTCTGCGTTGCCGTGCCCGCCTACGCCGGGTATGTGAGCGCTCTGGTCGTGTTCGCCCTGCCCATCCTAATGTTTGTGGTGGGGGCGGCCGTGGGATGGGCGGTGGGTGGGCAGGACGCCGCCAACGACGCACCGATCATCGTCGGCGGGCTCGGCGGGTTCGCGCTGGCGGTGCTGGTGGCCGTGCTCGTGAACCGGCGCCTGGGCGCGGCGCGGGCACTCCAGGTGCGTCGCATCAGCAGCGGCGGTGCCTGAGGGGTCGCCGGTTCGGCGCTCTCACGTAAGGCAACGTCGCTCCTCTCAGGGCGGGGCCCCGCCGTCCTTGGGGGCCAGCAGCCCCTGGATGATGATCTCCACTGCCTCCTCTTCGGTCACTCCCCTGGCCATCAGCGTCTGGAGTTGCTTGGAGTCCACGCTGCCGATGGCTGCCTCGTGCGTCACGTGGGCGAGGGGATGCTCCACCGAGACGATGGGGGTGGCGCAGGCCACGGCGTTGCCGCGCACGATCTCCTTGCAGTCCACGTGTCCGCGGGCGCGCGGGGCAGAGGCCGTGAGCCGGTTGTAGACCTCCGCTCGGGCCTGGTCCTGTACGGCAATGCGGCTCAGCAGCACGCCGGTGGCCCCCTCGCCGGTCAGGTGGGCCGTCTCCCTGACCTCGATGCGGTCGTCGCCTCGGCCGGCCACGCGGGCTATCATGCGCATGGCGCTGCGTTCGGCGCACCAGGTCTCGTAGTCTATCTTGATGCGGCCCACGCGGCCGGCCAGCAGCTCGAACTCCGTCTCGAACCGTGCGCCGGCCTCCAGGCGGACCCTCGCTTCGGGCACCACCAGCACGCCGCCCTGGCGCCCATGCACGTGCCGCTCGAAGTAAGCGTAGTCCCCGCCCTCGGCCACGCGGATCTCCGCCTGCATCCTGTGCGTCACGTCCACGGCGTTGGGGAACACGCAGTGCGCCAGCAGCGCCACCTTGGCCTGCGCGCCCACGTCCACGTCCAGCAGTATGCGCTGCAGGCCCTTCTCGGGCAACACGCCGAAGCACATGTGGACGGTGCGTTCGATGACGGCGCCGTCCTCGACCCATACCCTCACGCGCACGCCGTCGTCCAGCTCCTCGGGCTCCACGCCGAATCCTTCCACCAGGTTCGCGCCGATCACCTTGTTCTGGTGGATCACCAGGTGCGCGACCTCGGAGTCGGCGAAGACGGCCGGGTCCTGCCCCAGCCGGTCGTAAAGGTCGAGCATCAGCTCGTAGTCCGTGCCCATCAGGCCTGGGTCACCTCCCGCGCGTCGTGGAAGGGACACGGGATGCAGCGGTCCTCGAAGTAGTGCTGTATCTCCTCGGCGGGGCCGGCCTCGATGGTGCGCCCGCAGCAGATCAGCGTGGCGTGGTCGGCGTGCTTGAGCACCTCGCTGCTGTGGGTCACCAGCAGGACGGTCGCCTTCTGCTCGCGCAGCGTGTCGAACAGGTCGAACATGCGGCGGAGCGCCTCGACGTCTATGCCCGAATCGGGCTCGTCGGCCACCAGCAGCCGGGGGCGCATGACGAGGATGGAGGCCAGCTCGACGCGCTTTCTCTCGCCGCCGCTCAGGCTCTCGTCAACGAAGCGGTCCAGATACGTGGCGGGGTCGAGCGCCACCTGGTGCCGGCGGCGCCCGCCGACAGGAAGCGGCGCACCGTCAGGCCCTCGAACCGCGCGGGCTCTTGCCAGGCCAGGCTCAGCCCCCGCCGTGCCCGCTCGTCAACGGAGAGGCCGTCTATCCGCTCCCCGCCGAACACGATCTCGCCCGTCTGGGGCACGTACGCGGGCAACCCCATCAGCGTGTAGGCGAGCGTGGACTTGCCCGCCCCATTGGGTCCCACCAACGCGTGAACGGCGCCCTGCTCGACGCTGAGGCAGACATTGTTGAGTATCCGCCGGCCGTCCAGGGCGACGGAGAGGTCCCGCACCTCCAGCAGGGCCATGGTCGGGCGCTCCTCACAGGGGGGGGCCGGACTCAGCGTGCCGCGCCGCCATTCGGCCGGCCGTGCCAGCATAGCAGACGCGGCCCGGCGGGGCAACGCGCGCCGCCGCCGGTGGCGTTGGAGCACGGGACAGGCTTTGACACGGCAGGCTGGGCTCCTGTATATTCTGCTGCAAGCCACACTGCTGCCGTTCAGCGGCGGGCCACCATGCTGGCGCCGTTCTCGCACATCCTGAATGCGCCGGGCAGGGCCGGATTCGCTTCCGTGCCCGGTGCGCTTCCCGCCGTCGGGGAGATACCCCTCTCCCTGATCTGGGCCGTGGCCATCCTCACCTTCGGCGTGCTGCTGATGCTCTGCGTGCTGATGCTGCTGAGGCGCCAGGGGGCTGCCGAGGCGGCGGGGCAACTGCCCGAGATCTCGACCGCCCGCCGGGGCGAGTACCTGCAACACCTCAGCCGCCTGCTGCGCGCCATCCGGGCCATCAACAGCCTGATCGTCGCAGAACGCGACGGCCAGCAACTGCTGGAGAAGGCCTGCTGGTCGCTGACCACGACGCGCGGTTACCGCATGGCGTGGATCGGGCTGCTCGAGGAGGGCAGCAAGCGCGTCGTGCCGGTCACGCAGGCGGGGTTCGAGGAGGGATACCTCGACCAGGTCCGCGTGACGTGGGACGACTCGCCGACCGGCCAGGGGCCTACCGGCCGCGCCATACGCGCCGGAGAGCCGTGCATCATGCGCGACATCGAGACCGACCCCGCCTACGATCCCTGGCGCGTCCAGGCGCTCGAGCGCGGCTACCGGTCCTCGGCCGCGCTGCCCCTGCGCTTCAGGGGCCGCGTGCTGGGCGCCCTGAACGTGTACTCGGACATGCCGGACGCCTTCGACATCGAGGAGATCGGCCTGCTCCAGGAGGTGGCCGACCACCTGGCTTATGCCTACGGCTCGATAGCGGTGGAGGAGGAGCTGCGGAGGCTCAAGCGCCAGCTCTGGCACGCCAAGCGCGTGCAGGCCGTCTTCGAGAACGCGCCCCTCGCCATGATGGTGACGGACGGAGAGGGGAATGTGAAGTACGCGAACGCCCGCATGATGGAGCACCTGAGAGGCTACGAGGCGCTCGAAGAACTGGTTGACCGCGTGGGCATTCTGGACCTGCCCATGTTCGGCTCGCCGGCCGTGCGGGAGTCGGTCGAGGGAGTGCTCAAGGAGGGCCGGCCCGCTCAGTTCGCCTGCACGGCCGCGACGGCGGACGGCTGGACGCGCACCCTCACGTGCCGGGGCGTGCCCGTCGTGGACGAGGAAGAAGGGCTGACCGAGACGGTGTGGCTGGTGGAGTAGTCAGCCGGGCGGCCGCGATTCAGCCGGCGGCGCAGGGGCCGCTCGGAGCGTGCTCGTGGGGCTCGACGGCGGAGGATCAGATGCAGACACAGGTCAAGGCGCAACAGGACAAGGTGACCCAGGCGGCCGAGAAGAAGGCCCGCAAGCTCTTCCTCGGCTCGCTGCTGCTGAGCGGCCTGATCATCGTGCACATCGTCTACCTGGCCAGGACCGGCGGAGGCATCCTGAACACCATCCGGTCTTTTCTGCCCGTGGTGCTCCTGTGGTCGCTCACGATGACGGCCTACGCCTTCTACGTGCTGGCGAGCATCGCCCGAGAGCGGGCGCAGGCGCTCGCCGAGTCCATCACCGACACCCGCACCGGCGTCTTCAGCCTCAGCTATCTGCGCTCCTGCCTGGAGCAGGAGCACCGCCGCGCCGTGGAACTGGGCGTGCCCGCCGCCGTCGTCTACGTGGACATGGTTGACCTGGACCGGGTCAATCAGGACTTCGGGCACGCCATCGGCGACATCGTGCTGAAGGCCGTGGCCCAGTTGATCGCCGACCGTGTGCGCACTGGCGACGTGGTGGGGCGCGTGGGCGGCGACGAGTTCGCCGTCATCATGCCAGAGGCCGGCCTCCGGGAGGCCGAGGGCATCGTGCGGGGCATCGTCGGGGCCATCAAGGGCTATCAGCTGGAGCTGGGCAAACGGGGCCAGATAGACTTCCTGGGCTGCCGCACCGGGGTGGCCGTCTTCCCCGCCGAGGGCAACACGCCTGACGAGATCATCGCAGCGGCCCGGGACAAGATGGCCCGCCCGGCCGCGACCGGCAAGGAGTAGGGGGCTCTGGCCGCTACCTGCGCCGCAGCTTCAGGCCCAGCAGCGCCCCCGCCACCGCCCCCGCGCCCAGCGCGATCAGCATCAGCGCCACCAGCGGCACCTGCGCCTCCCAGAACAGCAGCACCAGCCGCGTCTTGTCCAGGTTCTGGAAGAGGACGATCAGCACCAGCACGACCGCCGCGAGTATGGCCACCACCTTGACGCGGCGGGGCCAGTTGGGCCGCCCGGCCCGCTCGATTGTCATCCGCCCTTCCCCTCCTCTTGGGATGGTGCAGGCCCCGGCCCGCACGTGCCTCCCGATTCGGCGCCGTCGTCGGGCTCGAGGTTCAGCATGTGGCCGAGCTTCTGCTTCTTGGTGAGCAGGTAGCGGAGGTTCTCCCGGCGGGGCGACACCTCGAGGGGCACCCTCTCGACGATCTCCAGCCCGTAGCCGCTCAAGGCGTGGAACTTGCGCGGGTTGTTGGACATCAGCCGCATCTTGCGCACGCCCAGGTGCCTGAGTATCTGCGCGCCTACGCCGTACTCCCGCTTGTCAACCGGCAGGCCGAGCTGCTCGTTGGCCTCCACGGTGTCCAGGCCGTCCTCCTGGAGGGCATAGGCGTGGAGCTTGTTCTCCAGGCCGATGCCCCGCCCCTCCTGCCGCATGTAGAGCACCAGGCCCCGCCCTGCCTGCTGGATCATCTGGAGGGCGGCTTCCAGCTGCTCGCCGCAGTCGCAGCGATGCGAGTGCAGCACGTCGCCGGTGAAGCACTCGTCGTGCACCCGCACCAGCACGGGCTCGGCGATGGGGTCGGCGGGGGTGTCGTCGGGCGTGCCCAGCTCGCCGCAGCAGACGGCCACGTGTTCCTTGTCGTCCACCATGGAGCGGTAGAAGTGGAGCCTGAACGCCCCGTAGCGCGTCGGCAGGTCCACCTGCACGCGCTTCTCCACCAGGTATTCGGACTGGTGGCGGTAGCGGATCAGGTCCGCGATGGAGCAGATCTTCAGGCCGAACCGCTGCGCCAGCCGGGCCAGGTCCGGCAGCTTGGCCATCGTGCCATCTTCGTTCATCACCTCGCACAGCAGGGCGGCCGGCTTGAGCCCCGCCAGCCGCGCCAGGTCCACGGCCGCCTCGGTGTGGCCGGCCCTCACCAGCGTGCCGCCCGCGCGGGCCAGCAGGGGCAGGACGTGGCCGGGCCTCACCAGGTTGTCGGGCTCCGCGTCGTCGGCCACTATGGCCTCTATGGTGCGCGCTCTGTCCCGGGCGCTCACGCCGGTGGTGACGCCGTCCCTGGCGTCCACCGTCACGGTGAACGGCGTGCCGAAGGCGCTGCGGTTGTCCTTTACCATCAGCGGCAGGTCGAGCCGTTCGGCCAGCTCGGCCCCGACGGGCACGCACACGAAGCCGCCGGCGTGGTTCAGCAGGAAGGCGACCGCCTCGGTGGTCACGTGCTCGGCGGCCATCAGCATGTCGCCCTCGTTCTCGCGGTCCTCGTCGTCCACCGCGATCACGAACTTCCCCCGGCGGAAGTCCTCCACCACCGAAGGGACATCGCTGAAGAGGGCCTTGGTGTCGGTTCTCTGGTCCATGCGTGGCGACAGGCTGCCGGCCTTCTCCCCCGGTGACGGCACTGTCCGGCGCGTGCGGGCCCGCAGGGGCCTCAGGCATCCGTCAGGCCCCCGAAGGTCCTCTGAGATCATTCTACGAACTGGCCGACGCCCTGTCCAATCGGCACTTTGGGCTCGCAGCCCGGCAGCCGGCGCCGCTCAGAAGGCGCTCGGCGCAAAGACGCTGCGGAAGGACCGCGCCCGGAACAGGTCCCCCGCGCGGTAGCCCACCGAGATGACGACGTGGGACTGCTGGCCGGAGGCGTTGGTGGGGTAGAACTGCACCGTGTAGTAGAAGCCGGGGTAGTAGGGGTGCTCGGTGGCTACCGTCACGGGCGTGCCCTCCGCGTGGGCCACCACCTGGGTGTCGCCCCAGCCGCGATCGGCATCGCCGTCCTTGTTGGCGTCGCTGATGTCGAACTGCCCCTGGCCGCCCACGAAGTCAATGGCGCCGTATCTCATCCACTCTTCGTCCACGACGATGTAGCCCTGGGAGGGGACGCCGTCGAAGGCCGGGTCGAAGCGGTCGGGCGGCTGCGAGGTCGGGTCGCCCCTGACCAGCACGGTGAGCGACGGGGGAAGGGGCTCTGGCACGGCGATCGCATCGTCCAGCACGAAGTGCCAGGTGCGGGGCTGGAGCACGTACTGGTTGGCGGCGTGCGGAGCCGGCGTCGTCCCCCATTGGCCGCGCTCGCAGCCCTGGAACAGGTCGGCGCCGGCCGTGAAGTCGGCCAGCAGGTCGTTGTACCACACCCACTCGTTGCCGATCAGGGTCGGGCCGGAGGTGCGCGTGCTGAAGTAGGGGCGCGGGTAGAGGTCGAAGTGCGCCGTCTCGTAGTCGAGCGTCGTCAGGTCCTCGGTGGGCGCCCTGTCGGCCGAGATGGCGTCCACCGGGATGTCGGTGGCCGCGGCCGGCACGCTCGCCGCCAGGGAAGTCCGCGCGAACACGTCCCGGAAGCGCGTGCTCTTGACCTCGGCCAGCAGCCCGTCGGCGATGAACGAAGCCGTGCGGCGGTTGATCGCCTGGGTGTGCAGCACGCTGGCCGCCACGAAGAGCCCGAGTATGCTGACCGAGCCGACCATGAAGATCGCCATGCTCAGCAGCACCTCGAGCACCGTCATGCCCGCCCGCCCGGCCAGCCTGGCCCTGAGTGTCGCAAGGATGCGGCCCATCAGTAGTCCCTGCCCGCGGGGTTATGGAAGACGCAGCTGAACGTGTAGCCGAAGTGCACCAGCTCGCCTGCCGAATGGCCCGCCGCCGTGGTGCCTCGCATGGCCCGCCCGCCGGACGTTACGGCGAAGGTCTGCGTCTCGGCGTCGAAGTCCTCGAACAGGATCCACTCCTCGCCGATGCGGAAGTAGGGCCACGCCTGGTTGTAGGCGGGCATCTGGCCGGTGACCGTTATCGTCGTGTCACTGTCCGCGACGTCGCTCGCCAGGCGCAGCGGGTTCTGCACGGGGTAGTCCTCGTAGGGATCCACCACGAGGACGACCATCACGGCGCGCGGGAACACGTTGTCCAGCACGTAGTCCTCGTCCGCGCTGTTCGGCGAGCCGTCCTCATCGTCGTCGGTGTCCTGGAAGCCCGGCTGGTCCCAGTCCATATAGAAGGGCGGATTGGCGCGCCACGGGGGCGGCGGCGTCCAGGTGGGCCTCAGCCGGTCGCTGTCCCACGTGAAGGCAGGCCCGCAGATCTCCGGCACGTCGGGGTTCGACCAGACGACGAACGGCTCAGGCACCCAGGTGGTGGTGTACTGGCTCCAGCAGCGCACCTCGAAGTGCAGGATGTCGTGGGCCAGCGGCCGAGCCTTGGCCGCTATGCGGAGGGCGCTGGCGAACACGTCGTTGTCTGCATCCGAAGGGTCGTCGCGCAGCAGGGAGTAGCCGGCGAAGTCGGCCGGGGTGCCGCCCGGTGCCACGCCGCCGATGGGCGCCAGCACGGCGCGGTAGAGCGTGTTGTAGTCGGCTGCGCCGAGCCCCATCAGGTAGGCCACCTCGCACATGCCCTCCAGGGGCATCAGGTCCTCGTCAATGCGGCTGTCTCCGTCGTCGTCGAGCCCGTTGTAGAACTCCTCGTCGGTGGCCCCGTCGCCGTCGTTGTCCACGCCGTCGCCGGCCTGGCGGACGCGGGGGTTCACGGCCTCGTCGGCGATGCCGCGCACGAACCGCAGGCGCTGTCGGCCGGCGTCCGGGACGAAACCGGCCTCGGTGCGGCTCTCCAGGTCCACGTAGAACTTGACGCGCGTGTCGTAAGCGTCCACGTCGGCGCCCCAGAACTGGCCCCTGGCGGCGTTCAGGTCGCTTTCGAGCTGGTGGAAGACCGTGGCCGCCACGTCGTAGGCGTGGCTGCGCCGGTGCCCCGCCCGCCAGAGCCCCACCCCGTAGCGCAGCACCGCCACCGCCATGGAGCCGAAGATGATGACCAGGGTCATGGCCACCAGCAGCTCCACCAGCGTGAAGCCGCCCTGCCTGCGCCTCTTGCCGCTCTCGCTCATAGCCCAACGGCCTCAGAAGGTCTGCGGCTCGGCCAGCATCTCCACGCCGACCTCGTCCACCTCCACCATGTTGGTCCAGCCGGCGCCGGGGTCGGGGAGCTTCTGCAGGCCGGACGCCAGCGGCGGGCCCGACCCGTCGGAGACGCCCGTGTTGTAGGGGTGCGTCTGGCCCAGGTCGAACAGGAAGCGCACTTCCACCTTGGAGTTCACGCGCGGCTTGACGCCGGACTTGTAGAGCGCAAGCTGCCCGCCGTCGGGGTCGGCCGAGCCGTCGTCAATGTAGCCCCACAGCCAGTCGTCGGAGGTCTGCGGGTCGCCGTCCCCGTCCTGCTCGGGGTTCTCGTCCCAGTTGCCCAGGCCGTCCACGCGCACCAGCACGATGACTTTCTGCCCGTCTTCCAGCGGCTCCTTGTAGCGCCACCAGACCCGCTTCAGATAGGCCGAGTGGCTCACGGTGAAGGCGATGGTTGACATCTCGGACGTGATCTGGGCGGCCGTGTAGTCCTGGTGGGTATCCCACGGATAGGCCGCCGGGTCGTCCTCG
>Ga0111189_1020_pt1 | contig 14661 bp, 9 predicted proteins | sample DeeMarSWOR324_28_FD_80357 | JGI IMG/M metagenome (GOLD analysis project Ga0111189, IMG submission 80357) | Planctomycetes bacterium SM23_32 | reverse complement strand
GGCCCTGGCCCTGCCGATGGACAGGCAGGCCCAGACGTTCATGGGCCCCGACCGCGCTTTCGCGGCGGAGGCGGACCTTCCATACCGCGGGCTCTGCGGCGACGTCTACCTGCTCTCCTCGCCGCGCGGCCCACGCATCGAGGACGTCTTCGTTCAGCCCTCCGTTCAGGAGGGGCGCCTGAGGCTGCTGGCCGACCTCGCGCTGCCCGAGGAAGGCGAGTGCCGCCTGCGCGCGCGCGTGGAGCATCGCGGGCAGACGGCGAAGGAGTTCACCAGCGCCCCCTTCGCGTCAGAGGACCTGGAGGAGGGCCGCATCGCCCTGTCCGAGCCCTGGCCGGACCCGCCGCTGTGGGACGTGCACGACCGGCAGTTCTGCACGCTGCGCCTGGAGCTGCTGGACGCGGCCGGCCGCGTGGCGGACGAGGCCCTGCCGGTGCGGTTCGGCTTCCGCGACTTCGTCATACGGGGCCGCGACTTCATCATGAACGGCAAGCGCGTCCACCTGCGGGCAGTGGTCCTGGGCAGCGCCGACAGCGCCGACACCGGCTCGCTCGAAGGTGCAACGAACACCTTCGCCCGCATGCGCAAGCACGGCTTCAACTTCTTCATCATGGGCAACTACCACTTCCGCACCGGCGGGGTGAACTACTTCGCCGACCTGCTGCGCGCGGCCGACGAAGAGGGCATGCTGCTGTCGTTCAGCATGCCGCACGTGAGCGACTTCGGCTGGAACCTGGAGCCGGAGCACCGCCGGGAGAGCTACGAACGCATCGCCGGCTGGATCGTCCGCCAGGTGCGCCATCATCCGTCGGTCGTCCTCTATGCCATGAACCACAACGCCACCGGCTACCAGGGCGACCAGGACCCCGAGCAGCTCCACGGGCGCGAAGCGCCGGAGGGCAATAACCGCACGCAGGCGCTCCGCGCGCAGCAGATCGTGGCCGACCTGGATCCCACCCGCCCGATCTACCATCACCAGTCCGGCAACCTGGGCGACTTCTACACGCTGAACTGCTATCTGAACTGGGCGCCGATCCGCGAGCGGTCCCGCTGGCTCAACGTGTGGGCCGCCGAGGGCATCAAGCCGTTCTTCTTCGTGGAATGGGGGCTGCCGCACATCGCCTCCTGGTCCAGCTACCGGGGGCCGGAGTTCATCTGGCGGGCCTCCGTCATGCAGCAGGCGTGGACGCACGAGTTCGCCGCCGCCTTCAAAGGCGACGACGCCTACACGGCGGACCAGTCGGACGTGCAGTGCCTCAGGAACGAGCTGCACTTCTGGCGCAACGAGCAGCCCTTCCACTACTGGAACCTGCACACGACCTTTGCCAACCGGGACCGCAACGTGCTGGAGATCAAGAGCATCTACGCCCGGCGCAACTGGCCGGCGCACCGCACCTGGGGCGTCTCGGCCATGCTGCCGTGGGACCAGGGCGACTTCTGGCGGCGCAGGCCCGGCGTGTCGACCGATGACATCCCCGTCGAGACCGACTGGACCGCCCTTCAGAGGCCGGGCGTGAGCCCCGACCGCCTGCGCCACGCCGACAGCTACCTCACCAGCCGCCACCCCGAGGACCACTGGGAGCCGACCAGCATCGGCCGCACGATGGACCGGGTCAACATGCCGCTGCTGGCCTACCTGGCCGGGCGGACCGGAGACTTCACCGAGGAGGACCACAACTTCCTGCCCGGCGAGACGGTGCACAAGCAGGTCATCGTCATCAACGACACGCGGGAGCCGGCCGCGTGCACCTATCGCTGGGCGCTTCAGGGCGGACCGAAAGGCAGCGGACGCATCGAGGCGGAGCCCGGCGGCATCCTCAAGGAGGCCGTCTCGTGCCGGCTGCCCGACGACCTGGCTCCGGGCGCCTACGCGCTGAGCCTGTCGGTGACGTTCGAGGACGGCCAGACGCAGCAGGATGCCCTCGACGTCCACGTGCTGCCGGCCCCCCGGGCCGCGGCCGGTGCCGGCATCGCCCTCTACGACCCGGTGGGCAGGACGCGGGCGGAGCTGGAGGCGCTCGGCATCCCGTTCACCGACGCGCGGGCAACGGATGACCTGTCCGACTACGCGCTGCTGGTCGTCGGGCGCGAGGCGCTGTCGGCCGCGGGAGCGGCGCCGGACATCGCGGCCGTGGCGGACGGGCTGAACGTGCTGGTCTTTGAGCAGACCGAGCAGGCGCTGCGCGACCGGCTGGGATTCCGCACGCAGGTCTACGGGTTGCGGCGCGTCTTTCCCCGCGTGCCCGACCATCCGGTGCTGGAGGGTCTCTCGGCCGACCACTTGCGCGACTGGCGCGGCAGCGCCACGCTCTACCCGCCCTACATGGAGAGCCCGGGCGGCTTCCAGAGCTACCCGCACGTGCGATGGTGCGGGTTCAACAACTCGCGCGTCTGGCGCTGCAGCACCGAGGGCAACGTGGCCACCGCCCTGATCGAGAAGCCCATGCGGGGCGACTTCCTGCCCATCGTGGACGGCGGGTTCGACCTCCAGTACGCGCCACTCCTGGAGTGCGGGGCAGGCCGGGGCCGCATCGTGTTCTGCCAGATGGACGTGACCGGCCGCAGCGAAGCAGACCCGGCCGCCCGGACCATCATCCGCAACCTGGTGCGCTACTGCGCCGAGGCCCCGCCGCGCCAGACGCGCCGCGCCCACTACGCCGGCTCCGCGCGCGGTAGGGACACGCTGCGCTCGCTCGGCGTGGCTGCGGACGCCCCCGCCGGGGAGATGGGCTCCGGCGACCTGCTGGTGCTGGGGCCGGGCGCGCAAGGTCCGCCCGCCGATGAGGTGCGGGCCGCCGTCGAGCGCGGCCTGAACGTGCTGCTGCTGGCCAACGGCGAGGCCGACCTGCGCAACGCGCCCGTGCCCTGTCGCTGCGAGGTGAGGACAGTGATGAACTCGCGGCTGGACCTCGCGCGCCGGGGCGAGGCGCTGCGCGGGCTGAGCTGCGCCGAGACGCATTTCCGCGACTTCGCCGACCTCCCCCTCCTCTCCGACCCGGAGCCGGCCGACGAGTACGGTCTGCTGGGGGCCGTCGAGCTCGGCGAAGGGCGCGTCGTCTTCTGCCAGGCGGCGCCGTGGATGTTCGACCCGGCGCAATTCAACCACGACCGCATGACGTATCGGCGCACCGGCTTCCTGCTCTCGCGCCTGCTGGCCAACCTCGGGGCGCCGATGGAGAACCGGTTGCTGGAGCACTGGAGCAAGCCCGGGCTGGCGGTGCCCGACACGTCGGCCGGCTGGGTGGGCGAGGCCGACCCCGACGAGGTCGGCCTGGAGCAGGGCTGGCATCGGCCCGAGTTCGACGACTCCGCCTGGCAGCCCATCGAAGTGCCCGGAACGTGGGAGAGCCAGCGGCCGGAGCTGGCGGACTACGACGGCATCTTCTGGTACCGCAAGGAGTTCGACCTGCCCGCGGTGCCCCAAGAGGCCGAGCTGGTGCTGACGATGGGCGCCGTGGACGACGAGGATTGGACCTACCTGAACGGCGAGCTGATCGGCAGCATCACGGCCGAGACGCACGAGCAGCACTGGGCGGCGCCGCGGCGGTATGAGATGCCCAGGCGCCTGCTGCGCGCGGGCCGCAACGTGCTCGCCGTGCGGGTGCGCGACACCTACATGGGCGGGGGCATTGTGCGCGGGCCGGTGAGCGTCCAGGCGCCCGGACGCTGGCTCGAAAGCTATTACCTGGCCGCTCCGGAGGCGGACGACGACCCCTACCGCTACTACCGGTGGTAGGACCGTGAGCCCGTACGGCTGGTCAGTAGCATGCCGAGTAGTCCTGAGATCCATTGGGCCTTCTCCTCGGCCGGCAGCAGGTGACGACCCAGTAGACCCAGCGGCCATGGGCTCAGATCGGCCTGCATCCGAGGCTCAGTCCACTGAGGCTCTGGTCGCGCTCGTGACTGCTCACCGAAGCTCCTCCTTTGGGCCGCGAGGAGGCATGAGCTTCGGGGACGAGGGCGTGCGTCCGCGCAAAGACGACGCCGTCAGTCCTATCCACAGAAGCACCTACATGCACTGGGAGTCCCCTCACGGCCTCCGGAATTGAGGACGAGCCGGGCGCCAGGCTGCTTGACACGAGACGGGGCCATCTGCTATCGTCTCGGCGTACAGCGGTCTCATGGCCGGGTCCACACAGGATCATCTGCGTCGGGAATGCGTCTCGAGCGGATGTCTGTGTCCCCCCTCGGGGGCTGAGCCGTGTCGGATGGGCATGATTCCCACCATCCGCAGCGCCAGAGCGACTGCTCACCGTTAGCCGCTCGGACCACCCTCGCAGCGGGCGCTGGCTCTCACGCAAGGGAAGCACCTGCTGCACCAGCTGCCTTTCTCGCGTCCCCAGTCATGCACGGGAGCCCCCGGTGAAGCCCTCCGGCGAGATGCTCAGGGAGGAAGGGGGGCGTCCCCAGCCTACGGCGCGGGTGGCCGTGGTAGGCATCGGACACTGGGGCAGGAATCTGGTGCGGAACTTCCACGCCCTGGGGGCCCTGAAAGCTGTCTGCGACGCTGACGCCCGCCGCGAATCGTCGGTCAGAGAGGACTACCCTGGGGTCGAGTTCCGTGCGGACTATCCTGCGCTGTTGGCGGACGACGGTGTGGAAGCCGTGGTCGTGGCCACGCCAGCCGCCACGCACTTCGAGGTGGCCGAGGCTGCCCTCGAGGCAGACAAGGACGTGTTCGTCGAGAAGCCGCTGGCCATGTCCGTCGCCGAAGGCAGACATCTGGTCGAGCTGGCTGACCAGCGTGGCAGGACGTTGATGGTGGGGCACATCCTGCGTTACCACCCGGCGGTCATCAGGCTGAAGGAGTTGATCGCTCGCGGAAGCCTCGGCCGGCTCCTCTACCTGTACTCCTCCCGCTTGAACATGGGGAAGATCAGGACCGAAGAGAACATCCTCTGGAGCTTCGCGCCGCACGACATCAGCGTGATGCTGGGTCTGCTGGGGGAGGAACCGAACTGGCTGGCCTGCCAGGGAGGCAACTATGTGAGCGAGCAAGTCCCCGATGTTACGCTGAGCCAATTCACGTTTCCCAGCGGCGTGCGGGCCCACATCTTCGTCAGCTGGCTCCACCCTTTCAAGGAGCAGCGGCTGGTGGTGGTAGGCACAGACAGGATGGCAGTCTTCGACGACACGGTCGCCGATAAGCTGGTGCTCTACGACTACAAGATCGAATGGCGGAACAGGATTCCGACCGCGGTCAGGGCTGGCGGCGAGCCAGTGCCCGTCGAGGCCGTAGAGCCCCTACGGGCAGAATGCCAGCACTTCTTGGACTGCATCCGCTCTCGCGGGCGCCCCGTCACCGACGGGCACGAGGGCCTTGCGGTCCTCCAGGTGCTTGAGGCCTGCCAGCGCTCCCTGGAGGCACAGGGAGCGCCCACCAAGCTCAGTCAGACGCCGGCCCGCAAAGACGTGCCCTTCTACGTCCATCCCACCTCCATCGTGGACGAGAACTGCACCATCGGCGAGGGCAGCCGAATATGGCACTTCTCTCACATTCTGAGCAATTCGACGATCGGCCGTGACTGCCGGATCGGCCAGAACGTAGTCATCGGCCCCGATGTGCACATAGGGAACGGGTGTAAGATCCAGAACAACGTGTCGGTCTACACGGGCGTGACATTGGAGGACTACGTGTTCTGCGGTCCGTCGGCCGTCTTCACCAACGTCCAGAATCCGCGCAGCGAGATCGCGCGCATGCACCAGGTACGCCCCACGCTGGTCAAGCGGGGCGCCACCATCGGGGCCAATGCAACCATTGTCTGCGGCAATACGATCGGCGAGTACGCCTTCGTGGGTGCCGGATCAGTGGTCACCCGCCACGTGCCGGCCTATGCTCTGGTCTACGGCAATCCCGCCATGTTCCGGGGATGGATCTGCCGGTGCGCCGCAGGCAAACTGGTCTTGGATCAAGACAGCTTCGCCGTCTGCCCCGAGTGCGGAGATCACTACCACCTGCAAGACGGCGTCGTGCAACCTGTAGCCAAGGAGCTGTAACCGATGGAGGTGCCGGCGCTTTCGCTCAGGGAGCAGTATGAGACGATAAGGGCGCCGTTGGAAGCAGCAGTGGCCGAGGTCTTCGAGTCCCAGCTGTTCATACTCGGCCCCAAAGTCGCCCAATGCGAGGAAGCCATTGCCGATTACTGCCGGTGTGCTCATGCCGTGGGAGTCTCCTCGGGCACTGACGCACTCCTCATCTGCCTGATGGCCGAGGGCATAGGACCGGGCGACGAGGTCATAACCACGCCCTACACGTTCTTTGCGACAGCCGGGGCAATCGTCCGAGTGGGAGCTCGTCCCGTGTTCGTGGACATTGACCCGACCACCTACAACCTTGACCCCGAGCTTCTGTCTGCGGCCGTCACCCCACGCACCAGAGCGATCATGCCGGTGCATCTCTTCGGCCAGATGGCCGACATGGACCCGATCATGGAGGTGGCCGCACAGCAGGGCCTGACTGTCATCGAAGACGCTGCACAGGCCATAGGTGCCGAGTACAATGCGCGCCGCGCCGGCTCGGTGGGGCACTACGGCTGCCTCTCCTTCTTCCCCTCGAAGAACCTCGGGGGCGCTGGAGATGGGGGGATGGTCGTCACGAACGATAGGGGACGTGCGGAGAAGCTCGCGGTTCTGCGCGTGCATGGGGCCGAACCCAAGTACCATCACGCGTGCATCGGCGGCAACTTCCGACTCGACGCCCTTCAGGCGGCGGTCGTGAACGTGAAGGTGCACCACCTCGACACATGGACCGCTGCGCGCCAAGCAGGCGCCGCGCGCTACGACCGGCTGCTCGGCGAGTCGGGCCTCGTCCAAGATGGAACCGTTGCGCTTCCTCGCGTACACGCGAGTCGCCACGTCTTCAACCAGTATGTGATCCGGGTTCCCGAACGGGACGAGTTGGCGGCCTTTCTCAAGGACGAAGGGATAGGGGCTCGCGTCTACTACCCCGTGCCACTGCATCTCCAAGAGTGCTTGCGCTACCTGGGCTACACGGACGGCAGTCTCCCCGAGAGCGAACGGGCGGCTCGGGAGACCCTGGCGTTGCCGATCTACCCGGAACTGACGGACGAACAGGCGCACTACGTAGTGGACCGTATCTGCGCCTTCTTTGCAGCCTGACGGTCGCTGTGAGCCCCAGGGACAGCTCCTGCTTGGCGCCCCCAAGAGGCAGAGTCAAGTGTTCGAACAGAAGGCGGTAGCGGTCGTTGTGCCGTGCTACAACGAGGAAGGCCAGATCGCCAAGGTCCTGGGGACAATGCCCGGCTTTGTGGACCGCATCATCGTGGTGGACGACGCCAGCAGCGATGCCACACTAGAGGTCGTCCGCCAGCAAGCGGCCGCCGGGGACGGCAATGCGCGAATCGCCGTGGTCCAGCACGAGAGGAACAGGGGCGTCGGGGCAGCCATCGTGAGCGGGTACAAGGAGGCCATCCGCGAGCGAATGGACGTCGTAGCGGTGATGGCCGGCGATGGGCAGATGGATCCCGCAGAACTCCACTTGGTCGTAGGGCCGGTCGCCCGGGGCGAGGCGGACTACGCCAAGGGTGATCGGCTCTTCTATGAGGATGCCTGGCATCACACCCCCAAGGTCCGCTATCTGGGCAATGCTCTGCTCTCGATGTTGACGAAGATTGCCAGCGGCTATTGGCACGTGGCCGACTCCCAGACCGGCTACACGGCCATTAGCCGAGACGCGCTGGAGAAGCTCGCCCTGGACGCGATCTACCCGCGCTATGGCTACCCGAACGACATGCTGGTGCGCCTGAATGTCTACGAGATGCGCGTGGCCGACGTGCCCGTCAAGCCGGTCTATGGAGTGGGCGAGCGCTCGAAGATGCGCCTTTGGAAGGTCATGCCCGTCATGAGCTGGCTCATCTTCAAGCGTTTCTGCTGGCGCATGTGGCACCGCTACGTGATCCACGATTTCCATCCCCTGGTGCTCTTCTACCTCGCCGGCGGCCTGCTGGGTGCGATCGGGTTCGGGCTCTTCGCGCGGATGGTCTGGATCCTGGTTCAGACGGGCCGCATCCCGCCGATCAACGCCCTGGTGTGGGGCTTCTGCACGGTCAGCGCCCTCCAGTTCAGCCTCTTTGCCATGTGGTTCGACACGGAGATGAACCGCGACCTGAACGCGACTACCAGCCTTCGGCGCCCGGCTCGCACCGGGAACGGCCCTCCTCCCGGCGGCGAACTTGACACGGACAGGCACGCCACTTAGCATGGGCGACATCGACTCTTCATGACGCCGGAGCAATTGGCCCGTCCCCGTGCAGCTCTCGGCTCCCCCTGTTGCTGGCAGGTGCTGACCAACAGTTGGCGCTCTTCAGGCCTGCCGGTTGGTGGCCACGTGTTACGAGCACGTTCCGACGACGGACGAATCCGTACGCGCGCGCCGTCGCGAACCTAGATCAACCCGAGATGATCACCATCGGTGTAGCTGCGGCCCTCCTTCTCGTCCTGGTGACGTGGGGTCTCAGGTGGAGGAGAGCGTCTCAGACGCGCCGCGACTGGCACAACTGCCTCCTGCTCGTGACGATACTGGGCCTCGTCTATGCTGCCCTCCACAATGGGCGGCTCGTCCCCGGGGGAGGCGACGACCTCTTCTACCTGTCGGTGGCGCGCAACCTGGCCAGATCGGGGCGCTACATCTGGAATGGTTCGCCCGTAACCAAGGTGCCTCCTGCCTGGCCGCTGGCGATCTCTTGGCTGATGCGGCTCAGCACGCTCTTTGCAGTCCTGGACCTGTTGCCCATGCTTTTGTGCTTGCTCGCTGCTGCTATCTGGTATTGGGTGCTTCGGAACTTCGCTTCGCCTGCCCGGTCCTTCACGGTCGCGCTCATAGGGGCCACGCTCTTCCATTGGCACCGATCGTCGTGCCACTTCTACAGCGAAGCCATGTTCTCGCCCCTGCTGGCAGGCGCGTTGCTGGTGGCTTTGCGGATTCGCGACGGCAAAGGCGGGGCACGCCGGATACTGCTCCTGGTGCTGCTGTGCGCAAGTATGGTCATGGTCCGCTATGCCGCGGTGCTCTTCTGGCCGGTGATTGCGGGAGCCTTGGTTTCCAAGCAGCTCCGTCTGCCGTGGGACCGGCGCGTGCTCGCCGCGGCCCTGACGTCTCTCGCCTTCGCCGGGACCTTCTTCGGCGTGTGGACAGCCTTGCAGACGAACGCCCGCAAAGAGCTGGCACGCCTCCAGGCCCAGCTGGCCGAACTGCCGGAAGGAAGTGCCGGGAGCGCTGCTCTTCAGGCCTGCGCATCGGCCACAGACACGGATCTGGCCAAGCGTTCCAGGAAGCTCAAGCGGCTGACATCCCCGCAGATTGCCACGAGACTGCGGCAGACCCTGGCCTCGGGCCGATGGCTCGCAAGGCTCTTGTGGCCGCCAACGCAGCTCGACCGCCGGTGGGGAGCGCTCGCTCTGGTTGCCAACACTGCGGGGTGGGCGCTCATAGCCCTCTTTCTGTTCGCAGGGCTTGAGGCCGCGAGGAACGGCGAGTGGATATGGATGGGGGAAGCGCTGCACTGCGCAGCCTTTGCCGCGCTCTGGTCAGTGCCCAACGGGCGGTACTTGGCGCCGACAGCCCCCTTACTCCTGCTGGGCATCTGGCGGGGGGCGGAAGAGGTTAGCAGACTGCCCTGGCTTGCCAGGTACAGCAGGCATGTCTGTGCCGCCAACCGAGTTCTGCTGGCAAGCGTGTTGCTCTGCAATGGGCTCATCTGGGCCTTCAGCGCGGCGGTGGTCCACTCAGAGCGCTTCCAGACGCTTTGCATGGCCGGCGAGTACGGCGAGCTGGTCGCCGTCGCCGAGTTCCTGACTTCGAACTCCCTGGCAGACGGCGGACTGGCTATCGCGCCCGCTACCAGTTCGGGGCAACGACGCTATGCGTGGCATCGCCTGGCTTCGCGAACGGCCAACCTGCTCACGGACAGGATTGTCGTTACCTGTCCGCCCGGGCTGGCCGAGTGTCCGCCCAACGACGAGCTCGTCAGGTGGGCTGGGAAGTGCGCAGTCAGGTTCTACCTGGGCCGAGCGCCCAGTGCCCCCGCCCGTCAGTGGCATATCCGTCTGCCCTCGTCTGAGGAGCGTACTTCTGGCCCGGGATCGGTTCCCGCGTTCTTTGAGCTTTACGAGTTCAGCGAGGGCGAGGTCCACAAGGTCAGACTGCCCTCCAAAGCGGGCGAAGTGACGCGAGTGCCGGGCCTGGACTAAGCCCCGGCGTCGTCCATCGCTGCTCCTGTCCGGGAGTCCTCAGCTGGCAAGATGCGCGCGCTGTTCGACCTGACACATCCGGCTGACGTCCATTTCTTCAAGCACCTCATCTGGCTGCTCCAGAAGCGCGGGCACAAGGTGCTCGTCGCCTCCCGGGACAAGGATGTCGAGATTGAGTTGCTCGAAGCCATCGGCATCGCACACGTCTGCCTCAGCAGGAAAGGGGCAGGCCTGATGGGCATGGGCCTGGAGCTGCTCACAAGGAACGCCATGATGCTGAATCTGGCGAGACGTTTCCGGCCGGACATCTTGGTCGGTGCAACAGGGGTGTCGGTCGGGCCGATTGGCGCGTTGCTGCATGTGCCGCGGATCTTCCGCGAGGAGAACGAGCACGGATGGCTTGTCAGGGCCATGGGTGTCCCCTTCGCTACGTACGTGATGACAGGCACCGGCTATCGAAAGGAGCTGGGCCCCCGGCACGTGCGCTACAGAGGAACCTGGGTCCAGACTTATCTGGCCCCCCAGTACTTCCACCCGTGCCCCGACCATGTTCATGCGGCGGGCATCGACCCGACCCGCCCCTACATAGTGCTCAGGCTGGTTTCGTGGGGGGCGACGCATGACTTCGGACTGCGCGGAGCCGAGACCAAGGACATCCTCGAGGTAGTCAGCAGGTTGTCGAGGTTCGGCCGGGTGATCATCTCCTGTGAGGGGCCTCTGCCCGAATCGTTGCAGTCGCACCGCAACCCCGTACCCGTGCAGCACATTCACGACCTGTTGGCCTCGGCCTCCCTCTGCTTGGGTGAAGGAGGGACTATGGCCGCGGAGGCAGCCGTTCTCGGCGTTCCCTCGGTCTACTGCAATCCCCTCTTCGTGGGGTACATGGACGCCCTCGAAAGAGACTATGGACTGGCTCGAAGCGCGCGTTCCTTGCCGGAGGGTCTCCGCCTGGCGGAACGGCTTCTCGCCCGGCCGAACCTGCGGGAGGAGTGGCGGCAGAAGAGGCAAAAGCTGCTAAGCGACAGCGAGGACATCGTGATGTTCATGCACAATCTGCTCCGAAAAGCCCTGAGCTCATGACCGACCAGCCACCCCGTGAGTCGCAGGGCCCCACGTCAGAGTCGATGGCGCCGGCCCTGATTCAGCATCACCAGAGGGTGTGGGGAGCCGCCCGGGTCATTCTGGTCGCCGCCGTGCTGTACTTCGTGTTGCACGCCCTGGTGCGGAGATTCTCCGCCGTCTCGTGGGGACAGGTCCAGTTCAGCCCCTACTTCCTGGCGGCGGCGCTGGTGTCTGCGCTTCTGATGCGCCTTGTGGGCATGGCGGCCTACCGGTTTCTGATAGCGTCGTTCTGCGGTCGCCTTGGCTGGCAGCAGGTGTCGGCCATCGCCTGGATTCCGGCCATGGCCAAGTACGTGCCCGGGAGGTTCGCAGGCGTGGTGGGCGCGCTATGGCTGCTCCGCCGCTGTGGAGTCTCTGCCGCCGTCGCCGCTGGCGTGGTTGTCGCCCGCACGGCACTGGTCGTGCTTTCGGGCTTCATGGTGGCGGCCCCCCTGACCCTATGGGAGCCCATGCGCGAGCGCTTGCCGCTGGCATGGCTGTTGTACGGCGCTACGCTCGGCAGCAGCATTGTCTGCTTGCACCCCAGGTGCTTCGGCGCCGTGGCCAATTTGCTGCTGAGGCGACTCGGTCGTGAGCGTTTGGCCGCAGTGCCCCGTCTGCGCGACTATGGCGTTCCCCTCTTCCTCACGCTTTGCAGGCGGATGCTGGCAGGTGTGGAGCTGTGGTTCGTCGCTCGTGCGATCGCGCAGGTGCCGTTGCAGGTGGCGCCAATGCTCGCCTCTGCCGCAGCGCTGGCACACACGGCCGGGCTGCTGGCCTTCTTTGCTCCCGCGGGGATTGGCGTGCGGGAAGGCGTCTACCTCCTGGTGCTCGGCCCTCTTCTCGGCCCGAGCCCGGCTGCTCTAGTGGCCGTCCTTGCCCGCCTGGTAGACGTCTGCGGCGACCTCATCGCGGGGGGCGCCGGGCTGTTGGCGCTCCGACATAGTCCGCAGGGCCTCACGCCCCCATAGCGCTGTGCGGAATGGTGGACCCGCGTATGGCGTTCTGATAGAATCTGCGCGACCGTGGGATGGTGGGTCCCCGCGCGCAATGCTGTTCCGAGTGCAACGGGCGGGCTGAGACACGGGGTCTGGCGATGCCAGCACTTAGAGACCTCTTGGTGATCCTCATTGACTGCCTGCGGTCAGACGTCTTGTTCGACGGTCGCCGGGGGAGTCAGACGCCCAACATTGACGACCTGTGCCGCCGAGGGGTCTCCTTCCCCAACACCATCACGGCGGCGACCTCTACCACCCCCAGCGTTGCGAGCTTGCTGACGGGGCTGTACCCCTTGGCGCACGGCGTACGGTCGTTGGGCTTCGACAAGCTCTCCGGCGAGTGCCCCACTCTGGCTACCGTCCTCAGTGAGAGGAGTTACGAGACGGCCGCCTTTGTGACGGGGCCGCTGGGCAAGGAGCTTGGCCTGGACAGGGGGTTTACCCGGTACGAATACAGGGACAAGGCCGACGTGGTGTTCGGCCCGTGGGGCAGGAAGCTGCTTCAGGACTTCCCCTCTATGCTGGGCAAGCCCTGGTTCGTTTTGCTTCATCTCTGGGAGTTGCATCACCCCAGGCACGTCGACCCCCGCCACGACTCTTCCCGCTGCGGCCAGACGGCCTATGACAGGGCGCTTTCGAGTATCGACCCTTTCATCGGCGAGTTGATGGCGAAGACGGCATTCGAGAACACCGTCGTCGTCCTGATGGGAGACCATGGCGAGAGACTGCAGCAGAGCCGTCGCAGCGACGCCGTGAAGTTTGGCGTCAAGCGTCTGGCACGGTGGCTCATAGACCACTCGGGGCCGATGCAGCGGATGTTCGAGGCGGTCGCGCGCTCCAGACTAGTCCCTCCCGTCCTGCAGAACCTGGGTGTCTTGCACGGATACCACGTCTACGACTTCCTGGCTAAGGTGCCCCTGGTGATAGTTGCCGACGGACATCTTGAAGACTGCACGGTGATCGAGGAGCAAGTGCGCACTATCGACATCGCTCCCACGGTACTCGACCTTCTGGGCGTCGGGTCGTCAGCGCTGGGCCAGGTTCAGGGCGTGAGCCTCTGCCCTCTGTTGAGCGGAGGCCCGGCGCACAGCCAACCAGCGCTCGTGATGGCCAGTAACGCCCCACGAAGGCGCCGTCTCGAAGACGAACACGTTCTGCTGGGGTATCGCACAGGCAGCTGGAAGCTCATCTTTGCGCCATACGGCCGCCGGGACCAGCCCGAGCTCTACGACCTGACCAAAGACCCCGACGAGAAGCGCAACGTGGCCGACAGACATCCAGACGTAGTCGCCTCGTTTATAACCCAGGCGATGCGAACAGTGCGGGAAGGAAGGGAGCACGGTCACACGCCAGGAGCAATGTCGGCCAGCGAAGAGCAGGCAGTGTATGAAAGACTCAGGGACCTAGGATACCTTGGCTGAGGTGCCGCATGGAGGGGACCCTCCGGACGGCACGACCCGGGATCGGCAACTGGCCGCCTCGGTGCGCGCCGAGTGACCACCGACACCGGCTAGACGTATCCCAATCCCCGTAGGCGTTGCTCGACCGTAGCGGCTTCGTCCTCTGAGTGTCCCTCCCTGTCTGGCGCTGTTCGCGCCCCGCTGGCGGCGCCACGTCTCTCTGCAGGGACGTCGCCCGTCAGCATCTCTCTGAGCGGCCTGCCATCGAAGTCCTCCGGGATGACACAGCCTAAGAGCGCCAACATGGTCGCGGGCACGTCGGCGATCTGCGCGCCGACGAGGGCGGCCCGCCGGATGTGGGGGCCCTTGGCCATCAGAAGGCCCTGGCGCCTGTGGCCACCCAATCGCCGGTAGCGGGTCGGGTCTGGCTCCGGCAGCTGGTAGATCACGCCGGCCGAGTGGGCTTCGGAGAAGGTGGGCGCATCGTAGCATCCCTCCATCTGCTCCATGATCACGTCGGGCAGATTCTCAGTACAAGGTCCGGACCAGACCTCCTCCCGTCTGTAGGCCCCACGGGCGATGCGTTGGCCCGTCTCGGGGTCTCTCAGCGAGACCAACGCGCGGATGATCCTCTCGCGGACCTGCTCGTACTCGGCGCCTGGGGACACGATCCCCTGCGGCTGGCGCCCCTTCAGGTTGACGAACATCCCCTCCGACTGCCCGAGCGGATAGGCCCGGGTCTTGCTGAAGTCAATCCCCTTACACGCCACCAGCGCGGCGGCCCGGCCCGAGAGCCCGGGGAACCAGGTGCGGATGCGGCTCTTCAACCAGGGCGGGGCTTTGCGCGCGAAGGCCCAGACCGCGCGCTCGGCCGCCCGCCGAACAGCGCCCCGAGGCACCTCGGCCAACAAGCCTTCCTGTATGAGCAACTCGCGGAGGTTCAGGCCTTTGCG
>Ga0111189_1018_pt1 | contig 14683 bp, 11 predicted proteins | sample DeeMarSWOR324_28_FD_80357 | JGI IMG/M metagenome (GOLD analysis project Ga0111189, IMG submission 80357) | Planctomycetes bacterium SM23_32 | reverse complement strand
AGGTCGGGGCAGCGCACGCCGGCGGCCTCCCGCACGTAGGCGCACAGCTCGATGCCGTGCCGGCTGAGCGCGCGTTTCGCCACCGCGCCGGCTGCCACGATGGTGGCCGTGTAACGGCCGCTGAAGAAGCCCGCGCCGATCGCGTCGTCCCATGGCCCGTACTTCTGGTAGGACGCGTAGGAGGCGTGCCCCGGGCGCGGCGTGCGGTTGGTCGTGCGGTACTGCTCGATGTGCTCGAAGTGCCTGTCCAGGTTGGGGATGAGGATGACGAAGGGCGTGCCGTTGGTGTAGCCCCTGTTCTGGGCGCCCGTCATCGTGTCCGCCGCGTTGACGCCGCTGTAGATGATCGGTATGTCTGGCTCGCGCCGTGGGGAGGCCAGCTCGCCCTGCCCCGGCTTGCGCAGCAGCAGGTCGGCGTAGATCTCCTGCTCCAGAATGAGGAGCCCCGGCGGCACGCCCTGGATGTGGACCGTCAGCCCTTCCTGGTAGGAGCCCCCTGCGACGGTTGTCCTGAACAGCCTTCCGTGGGTGCAACCCAGCATGTGGTGTGCTCCTGACAGGAGGCCCGTCGTCCGCGGCTGGCGTTGCCTGTCGGCTCTGAGGCGCTATAGGAGGACGGGTTTGCCGGTTTCGCCAGACTTCCAGGCCGCTTCGGTCAGCTCGATGGTGCGCAGGCCGCAGATGCTGGGTGCCAGCACCTCCTCGCGGCCCAGCACGGCGTTGACGAAGTTCTGGTCGGCGTTCCGGCTGCCGTAGTGAGTGCTCTGGAGCGACAGGACCTCCGCCCGGCCGCCCGTGCAGTAGGTCAACTGTCCCTGCCGCACGAAGAACGTCCACTCCGAGCAGCTGATCGTGATGTCCTCCCACCACATCGGGCAGTTGCCCACCACGGCGATGGTGGCCAGCGCCCCGTTGGTGAACTCCACTGCCAGGGCGCTGTTGATGTCCACCTCGCAGTCGAAGCTCTCGATCTCGGCCGACACCTTCCTGGGCGCCAGCCCCGTGACCCAGAGGATGATGTCAATCAGGTGGCTGCCGGAGTCGTTGAGCTGGCCGCCGCAGGATATCTCGTGCACCTGCCGCCAGCTCCCCGCCGTGCCCTTCATCCAGTTCTGTCCCTGGAATGCGCTGACGAACTGGACCTCGCCGGCCGCGCCGCCCTCGATCTGCTTCCTGATGAACCGGAACTCGCCCTGCGTGTGGCGCTGGTAGGATATGCCCACCAGCTTGCCGGCCTTCTTCTCCTCCTCCATCACCTTGTGGGCATCCTCGATGCTGCAGACCATGGGCTTCTCGGTCAGCACGTGGAGCCCCGCCCGAAGGCTGTCCACTATCTGCTGGCAGTGCACGTTGTGCGGCGAGGCTATGAGGACGGCGTCCAGCTCCGCGTCCGCCAGCATCCGGGCGTGGCCGTCGTAGGTTGGGCAGTCGGCAAGCGGGGGGAAGTGCCTCTTCAGGCGCTCGATGCGGCTGGGGTCGGGATCGGTCAGCGCCGATATGGCGGCCTCCCGCACTTCGAGCAGCTGGCCGACGTGGGAGTGCATGATGCCTCCGGTGCCTATCAACCCGAGCTTCACCTGCTCAGCCATCGTCGTTTCTGCCTCTCCATCGCTGGTTTCGGGCGGCCGGGATCAGGCCCGGCTCAGGCCGAAAGCGTATTGCTTTTGGCGCGCGGAATCAAATGCCCGCCGCCGCAGCGGCCGCTCAGGTAAGCATGGACTCGAACAGCCACAGGCCGACCGCGGCGCCGATGACGGCGGGGAGCCATCCGGCCAGCACGGGGTGGAGCGCGCCCGTGGTGCCCATGCTGCTGAAGACGAACGTCAGGGCGTAGAGCCCGGCCGCGGTGGCGGCGGCGATGATGAAGCCCAGGAAGCGGCTGCTGACCGTCCGCTCGAACCCCACCAGGCAGGGCAGGCCGACCAGCAGCAGGATGATGGGGCTGAAGAAGGAGGCGAGCCGGGAGTGGAACGAGACGCGAAAGAAGGGCACCTGGGGGTTTAGGCGAGACTGACGCCGCAGTTCCGGCAGCGCCTGGAGCATCAGCCCCTCGTCCTTGTCTTGCTCGGCGGCCTGCACGAGGTCCACCGGCCGCACGCCGCCCTTGATCTCGAGGGAGGGCAGCAGCGCGGGCTTGCCGGCCGGCACCGCCGCCGCGTCGAACTCCTGCACCTCCACCGTCTGGAGCGACAGCAGACCGTCGGGGGCGAGTGTGGCCGAATCCGCCCGCACGTTCCTCTTCAGCGCGCCCTGGGGGTGGAAGTCCATCACGGCCACGTTCTTCATGGCATTGTGGGCGAAGTCGTACTCCCCGATGAACACCTTCCGGTTGTAGGCCGGGTCGCTGACCAGGAGCTGGGTCTCCACTTTCTGGTCGAGCACCCGGCTCAGCAGGGCCGTGCGGCGGACCAGCCTCGGAGCCGCCGCCTCGCGAAAGGCGAAGAGGCCCACGCTGATCACCAGCGCCCAGGCGAACAGGGGGCCCATCACCCGGTAGAGGCTGGTGCCGCTGGCCTTTAGGGCCAGCAGCTCTCTGGCCTTGGCCATCCTCACCATCACTATCCCCGCCGCTATGAGCACGATGCCCGGCGTCACGTCCAGCATGAACACCGGCAGCAGGTGGGCGTAGTAAGCGAGCAGCATCGCCGCGTTGCGCCCTGCTTCATTGCCCTGCAGGTCCTCCAGCCGCTTCATCAGGTCGAAGCTCATGTAGAGCGCCGCTATGAGCACGACGCACGCGACGAAGCGGACCAGGAAGGAACGGCTCACGTAGCGGTCTATGTGCTTGAAGAGCATCTGCGTCCCGGCCTGGCTCAGGCGCCTTTCGAGGCGACCCGCCGGCGCTCGGCGGGCGCCCCATGCAGGGGATTGTACAGCCCCGCCGGCCCAAGCTCAACAGGACCGTCCCGCCGCCCGACGGCCGCACGGGGACGGCTACTCGTGGGGGACGGGCTGCTCGCCGCCGTCCTGCGAGGAGCGCTCGGCCAGCTCGAAGACGCAGATCACCCGCCGGGCGCTCTCCGGAGTGACGGGGTTCGGCGCATCGTTCACCAGGTGGTCGGCGAGGCCCTTGTAGTAGGCCGGCCAGTCCGACTCGTCGTAGTCCACGTTGAAGGTGGCCGTGTGCGACCCGACGCGCGCGCTCACGTCCACGTGGCCGGCCCAGTTGTCAACGAGCGCCCCTTCGGTGCCGAGCACGTAGAAGCGGGGCTTGCCGGCGGCGGCAATCTGGCTGACCTGCACGTGGGCGACCGCGCCGTCGTCGAAGCGGATGAAGGCCTCTACGTGATCCTCGTTGCTCGCCTCGTGCCAGACGCGCTTCTGGAACCGGCCGCTCACGCTCACCATCCTCCTGCCTTCCAGCAGGCCGAGCGTCCAGTCCACCATGTGGGCGCCCCAGTCGTAGAAGAGGCCGCCCGAGATCTCCTTGTCGCCCCGCCACGTCCGGGAAGGCGGCCGGTAGCCGCCGAAGTGCGTCTCCACGTGGAAGACGTCCCCGATGTAGCCGTCCCGGATCACCTGCCGCGCCGTGGTGAACACGCCGTCCCAGCGCCGGTTGTGGAAGACGGACAGCGTGACGCCGGCCTCCTGCGCCGCCTCGATCATGGCCGTGCACTCGGCGATGGACAGGGCCATCGGCTTCTCCACCACCACGTGCTTGCCGGCCCGGAGGCACCTCAGGGCGCAGGGAAGATGGGCGCTGTGGGGCGTCACCACCACGACGAGCTGGATGCCAGCGTCGGCGGCCACCTCCTCGACGTCGGCGTAAGTCGTGATGTCTCCGAGTTGGTCCCGGGCGGCGTCCCGGCGCTCCGGGTCGGTGTCGCAGATGGCCGTCACTTGCAGGTCGTCCACCAGGTGGATTAGCTCCGCGTGGGTGGCTCCCATGCGGTATCCGACGATGGCGGCGTTTACGGGGGGCGTGAGATGGGGCATCGGGCACCTCCGTTGTTCGGCTGTCGGGCCGGCGCAGGAAGGGGAAGCTCACCAGGCCGCGCGGGCCACCAACAGAGAGGCGGCGATTATAGCGCCGCTGCGCGCGAGGGCAAACGTAACCTGCAACGGCGCGCCCACGTGTGGTAGAATGAGGGGGAAGCTGTCCGGGGGGTCACAGGCAGCCGCCCTGCCCCCCGCTTGCGGGATAAGCGGCAGAGGAGGAAAGTCCGATCTCCGCAGGGCACGGCGGTGGATAACGTCCACCGGGAGCAATCCCAGGGAAAGTGCCACAGAAACCACACCGCCCGCCTCACGGCGGGTAAGGGTGAAATGGTGGGGTCCGCCTCCAGCGGACTTAATGTAAGAGCCCACCGCCTCGGCGGTGACGTCGAGGGCAGGGCAAACCCCGCCGGGAGCAAGGCCGAATAGGGGAGGACGAGGCGGCCCGTCTCGCTATCACTCCCGGGTTGGCCGCTGGAGGGCGTCGGCAACGGCGCTCCCAGACGAATGGCTGCCGTCCGCCGCAAGGCGGGCTACAGAACTCGGCTTACGGGGCCCCCCGGCAGCTTCGCTACTTGCCCCCGGGACCTGCCCGCACGGAATCGCTCTACTGGGTCTTCACCTGCCGCTGCAACGACCGGTGCGCCCACTGCCACAACGAGAGCGGCCCCGGGGGGCGTACGCTGCCCCTCAGGGACTGCCTGCGCGTGGTCGGCAACCTGCCCGACACCATCGGCCGACTGGTCCTGCCCGGCGGCGAGCCGGCGGAACTCACCGCGCCCGGCCTCGCCCCGGGCTGGCCTCGCGGCGCATCCGCGAGCTTGGCTCGGTCTGCCTGTGGTGTGATGAGTTCTTCCGTGAGCACTACAAAGGCCCCCGCGGCGAGAGGCGGCACTTCGCGTAGGCCGTTCCGCCTGCCGGCTCGGCTCACAAATCCGCGCCAAGTGTTGCATTCCGCCCTGCCGTTCTGCCATAATTGCGCCCGGTGGTTGTCGGGCCGCCGTTGAGTATGGTTGCGTTCTTGGGGACGTCCGTATCCGGCCTGCCTGCCTGCTGCCTGCTCTGGAGCACTGACGCCCTCCTTTGCGTGGTCTTCAGAGACGGCCCGGTGAGGCGCACGCAATGGTATCCGACAGGGGCCCCAACGAGGAGCTCTTCCCCGTCCACCTGGGCATCCTCCAGCCGGGCACGATCGCCCCGGTCAACCTCTACATCCGGGACGAGAGCTCCTCCCGCTACGTGCTCTACCGCACGGCGCAGACCCCCTTCACGGAGAGCGTGCGTCAGAGGCTGCTGGAGCGCGGCGTCGCCCGGCTCTACCTGCGAAGCACGGACAAGGACGCCTACGACCAGTACGTCGAGGAGAACCTGATCACGATCGTCCGGGACGGCCTGCTGCCCGGCGAGCAGGCCAGCAAGGCGGTCTACGAGACGTCGTCGCGCGTGATGGAGGACCTCTTCGATAGCCCGGAGTCGGGCAGGAACCTCCAGCGCGCCCGCCAGGTGGCCAAGGCCGTGGTCCTGTCCGTACTCAAGAACCCCGACACGCTCTGGAACATGACCTCCCTCGCCTCGCACACCTATTACACCTACACGCACTCCGTGCACGTGGCCGTCCTCCTGGTGGCCGCCGGCAAAGACATGCTCGGCATCGGCACGGAGACGATGCTGGAGCGCATAGGGCACGGGGCCATCCTCCACGACGTCGGCAAGACCCGGGTGCCGGGCGACATCCTCTACAAGCCGGGCAGCCTGACGGCCGATGAGTTCGAGCTGGTGAAGAAGCACACCCTGGCCGGCCTGAGCATAGTCGAGCGGCGGCAGAAGGTGCCGGCGACCACGGCCTCCATCATCAGGTCGCACCACGAACGATGGGACGGCAGGGGCTACCCGGACGGCCTGACGGGGGACAGGATGAGGCCGATCGTGCGGCTCTCGAAGATCGTGGACGTCTACGACGCCCTCACCACCGCCCGCCCGTATGCGGACGCCCGCACCCCCTTCGACGCGCTTCAGCTCATGCTCCAGATGGAGGGCCACTTCGACAAGGCGATGCTGCGCTCCTTCGTCAAGTTCCTGGGGCCGAGCGAGGTGCGGGCGCAACTGCTGGCCGAGGCGCGGCGCCGCCTGGCCGGGGGGCGCGCGTAGGCGCCCGTTGCTCCTGCCCGCCGCACCGCCTGCCGCCGGCGCGCACTGGACTCTCGGGCGTCCGCCCTGTATGCTGATGCGCGCGTGTCGAGGGGGACGCGGTGCTCTCCGCCTGCTTGCCAGCGCCCATCCGTCAACCGAATGGAGCAGCCATGAAGCAGCTGTGGGCGCCCTGGCGCATGGAGTACATCGGCCGGCCGGACAGGGAAGGCGCCTGCTTCCTATGCGAGGCGGCCGCCGCCCCGGACGACAGGCGGAGACTGGTGCTGTGGCGCGGCACGACCTCCTTCTGCCTGATGAACTGCTGGCCCTACAACAACGGCCACCTCATGGTGGCGCCGCTGGCCCACAAGGGGGACCTCGGCGACCTGTCCGAAGAGGAACTGCTGGAGCAGATGCGCCTGGTGCGCCGCTGCTGCCGGGGGCTGACGGCGCTGATGAGCCCGGCGGGCTTCAACATCGGGCTGAACCTGGGCAAGGCGGCCGGGGCCGGCGTGCCGGGACACATGCACTGGCACGTGGTGCCCCGCTGGGAGGCGGACACCAACTTCATGCCCGTCGTTGCCGACACGAAGGTCATCCCGCAGTCCCTGGACGAGCTGTGGCAGCAGTTGCGCGACGTGGACGCGGGATGATGCCTCTGGACGGGGGGCCGCAGTGTGCTGAGAGAGGACCTGGAACGTAGGGAGGCCGAGACCCTGGCGCCCTACGCCATGAAGAGCGCCGAGTCCGCCGGCCGCCGATATGAAGAGCCCGAGCACCCCTACCGCACCTGCTACCAGCGGGACCGCGACCGCGTCATCCACTGCAAGGCCTTCCGGCGGCTGGAGTACAAGACCCAGGTCTTCCTGAACCACGAGGGCGACCACTACCGCACGCGGCTCACCCACACGGTGGAGGTGACCCAGATCGCCCGCACGATCGCGCGCGCCCTCGGCCTCAACGAGGACCTGACCGAGGCCGTCGCCCTCGCCCACGACGTCGGCCACACCCCGTTCGGCCACAGCGGGGAGGAGGCACTGCGCGAGCTGATGGCCGACCACGGCGGCTTCGAGCACAACGCGCAGGGGCTCCGCGTCGTTGACCTGCTGGAACGCCAGTACCCGGCCTTCCCCGGGCTGAACCTGACCCTGGAGGTCCGCGAGTCCATCGCCAAGCACACCACCCGCTGGGACTCTCCGCAGGTGCGGGCCTTCGGGGAGGGGCCGCCGCTGCTGGAGGCGCAGGCCGTCGAGGTGGCCGACGCGATAGCCTACGACAACCACGACCTGCAGGACGGCCTCGAAGCCGGCATACTGACCCCCGGCAAGCTCCAGGAAGTGGACCTGTGGCGCCAGGCCGAGCGCGCTGCCGACCAGCGCTGGGGCAAAGTGGATCCGTCCCTGCGCAGCAGCCAGGCCGTCCGTTACCTGATAGACCGGTTCGTGACCGACGTTGTGGACAGCAGCCGGGCACGGATTGAGGCGCTCGGCATCGCCTCATGGCAGGAGGTGAGGGAGCAGAGGGGCAACGTCGTCTGCTTCAGCGGCGGGCTGCGGGACCTCAAAGACGAGCTGGAGGACTTCCTCCACCAGGCCCTCTACCTGGACCACCGGGTGGTGCGGGTGACCGGCAGCGCGCGGCGGTTCGTGCAGGAAGTCTTCCGGGCCTACGTGTCCGACCCGCGTCAACTGCCGCCCCAGCAGCGGCAGTGGGCCGAGGAGGTGGGGCTGCACAGGGCAGTCTGCGACTACATGGCCGGCATGACGGACAGGTTTGCGCAGGACCAGTACATCCAGTTGTTCCATCCCTACCAGAGGCTCTGATGGCACGCCTCTTTGTTGACGGGGGGCCCCCGGGACCGCGCCTGTTTGACCTGGAGGGCGGGCGGGTGACCATCGGCCGGGCCCCGGACAACGACCTGCAGATCGAGGACCGCACCCTGTCCCGCTACCACGCCGCGCTGGCCGAGCGCGAGGACGGGTGGTACATCACCGACCTGGGCAGCCACAACGGGACCTCGGTCAACGGCTCGCCCATCGTGGCCTCCCGGCTGGCGCCCGGCGACCGCATCCGGCTCGGCAAAGTGGCGCTGGAGTTCCTGGCCCGGGGGCAGACGTCGCCGAGGCTGGTCCCTCCGAAGGACGCCGACTGGGGCGAGGTCACCGAGACCATTGACGCCGCGCGACCGGGCGGCCTGGACCCCGCCGAGCTGGCGGCCAGCGTGGGTCACGCCGAGCAGGGCGGGGGCCGGCTGGGGCAACTGCTGAGGCTGGCCGAGCTGTGCGTCACCGTCCGTAGCCTGGAGGCGCTGTTCGACGGCGTGGTGGACGTGCTGGGCAAGACGATGGGCGCGGGCCGGATCGTGCCCGTGCTCGAGGAGGCCGACCTGCTCCGCCCGTACCTGGCCTCCAGGCACGAGTTCGGGCAGGACCTGGAAGCCGAGGGGCTGAACACGGCGCTTCTGGAGCGCTGCCGGCGCGAGGGCGTGGCCGCCGCGTCGCGGGACCTGGGCCGGCTCCCCAGCGTCGCCTGTGCGCCCATCCGCGTCGGCCGGCGCAGCCACGGCGTGCTCTACTGCGAGCGGCCGGGCTCCGCTTCGGCGTTCAACCGACAGGACCTGGCCTATCTGCTCACCGTGGCCATGCAGACGGGACTGGGCATCGAGAACGCGCGCTCACACCAACGGATGGAGCAGCGGGCGCGCAGCCTCAGTCGGCAGCTGGCCGAACGCTACAGCATGGTCGGCGAGAGCGAGGCGATGCAGGAGGTCTACCGCTTCATCCGCAAGGTAGCACCCACGGACGCCGGCGTGCTGATCTGCGGCGAGAGCGGCACCGGCAAGGAGGTCGTGGCGCGCGGCATCCACTCCCACAGCCGCCGCAGCGAGGGGCCGATGGAGGTGGTGAATTGCGCCGCCGTGCCGCCCGCGCTGCTGGAGAGCCAGCTCTTCGGCCATGTGCGCGGCGCCTTCACCGGCGCAGTGGCCGACACGCCCGGCCGGTTCGAGCTGGCCGACGGCGGCACGCTGTTCCTGGACGAAGTGGTTGACCTGCCCGTCGAATGTCAGGCGAAGCTGCTGAGGGCCCTGGAGGAGGGGCGCATTCGGCGCGTCGGCGACACGAGGGAGCGGGGCGTGAGCGTGCGCATCATCGCCGCCACCAACCGGGACCCGGGCGCCGCCGTCGGCGAGGGGCGGCTGCGTAGCGACCTGTTCTTCCGGCTCGACCGACTGCGCATAGTGCTGCCGCCGCTGCGCGAAAGGAAGGGCGACATCCCCCTGCTGGCGGGGGACTTCCTGACCGAGTTCGCTGCGGCGATGAAGCGGCCCGCCGAGCGCCTGGCGCCCGAGGTCCTCCGCGTCTTCGAGGCCTACGGCTGGCCGGGCAACGTGCGCGAGCTGAAGAACGCCGTGGAACGCATGGTCCTTTTGGCCGAGGGCAGCGTGCTCGGACTGGAGCACGTGCCGCCCGACCTGTTGAGGGCCGTGCGCGAAGGCCCGGGCGAGCGCCTGGAGCCGCTCAGCGAGGTCGAACGGCGGCACATACTCCGCGCGCTGGAGAGCTGTAGGGGCAATAAGACGCGCGCCGCCGAAGCGCTCGGCATAGACAGAAGCACGCTCTATGCCAGGCTCAGGCGCTACGGCATCCGGGCCTGACCTGGTCGGCTGGCCGGTCAACGCCCGGAAGGCGTTGACTTGGCCCGGCGGGTCTCGCTACCATAGCCGGCGTAAGGCAGTCGCTCCCATCAGCCGGGACGAGGGGTCGCGTGCGACGAAGGCGTCGCGCGCAGCGGTGGCCCCGGCAGGGCGATGCAGATGAGGGGAATGCCCTGCTCGAAGAGGCCCGGCCCGTGAGTCCCCCGCATGTTGCCCTGCCGCGAACTCCGGCCCCTTTGAGCCCCCCGTGCGCCCGTCCGGCCGCGGGTCTCCGCCTGCGCTCGGCCCGTTGCCCCGGCCCGGGAGGTGCGCCGTGAGACTCCGGTCGAAACTGACGATCGCCACGCTGAGCATCGTGCTGATCTTGGTGGCCGGCGGCTATGCCTCCAGCTACGTGGCCCGCCGCGAGATGCGGCAGTCGCTGATACGAGCCACGGCCACGACCGCCGCGCAGATACTCGGCTCGATCAACGCGGGCCTGCAGACCCAGATCGAGCACTTGCGTGCAATGACCAGAGGCCTGGACGTCCGGGAGGCGCTCATGCAGTCCAACACGGACTTCGAGCAGATGGGCGGCATCCGGGAGCGTATCGCTGAGGTTGATGGGCGGTGGACGTCCGCCGCGCCGGGCGAGCTGCAAGCCATGGCCGCCGGCCTCATCGCGAACCGCCTGGCCGTTGACTTGAGGAACAGGCAGGCGACGCAGGGGTTCCGGCTCTTCGGCGAGGTCTTCATCACGAACCGCTACGGCGCCAACGTCGCCCAGACGGGCCTCACCACGGACTACTACCAGGCGGACGAGGACTGGTGGCAGCAGGCGGCGCAGTGGGGCGCGTTCGTCGGGTCGGTTGAGTACGACGAGAGCGCCGCGGTGGTCGGCGTTCCCGTTGCTGTTCGGGTCGAGAGCGGCGAGGGCGCATTGCTGGGGGTGCTGAAGGCTGTGCTCACGCCGGACGGCCTGCTGGCGCCGCTGACGAACGCAGGCATCCTCCCGTGGGAACAGGGCATGGAACTCACGCTGCTGGGGCCCGACGGCAGGGCCGTGTACACCGCGAGGCAGGCCACCCCGTCGGACGGCGCCGGCGTGCCGGCGACCGTCCCGCTGCCGGCGCAGATCCAGGGCCTGTCGGGCTATGGGCCGGGGCTCGACGTGCAGTACGGCCTGATCGGCCCCGAACGTCTCGTCGTCTCAGTGCGGGGCGAGCACGAGGAAGGCGCCCCCGCTCACAGAGGCCATCCGGGCTGGACGCTGCTGGTGACACGCGACCTGCGGCGGGCTCTGAAGCCCCTGGACCGGCTCCAGCGGGCGATGCTGTTCATATCCCTGGCGGCAACCGGCACGGCCGTGGCCATCGGCTTCGGCGTATCCACGCGGATCGCGCACGCCCTGTCGCAGATCAGCGCCGCCGCCGAGAAGCTGGGCCGGGGCGACCTGGACGCGCGGGCCCCCGTGCGCTCCAACGACGAGATCGGGGCCCTGGCCGCAGGCTTCAACGCCATGGCCGCGCGCCTGAAGCAGACCACCGCCTCGCGCGACGCCCTCGAACGCGAGGTCGCCCAGCGCCGGCGGGCCGAGCGCGAGCGCGAAGTCTACGCCCGCCGCCTGGAGCGCCTGAACGCCGAGCTGGAGCGTTCCAACCGCGACCTCGAGGACTTCACCCACACCGTCTCGCACGACTTGCAGGAGCCCTTGCGCAAGATACACAGCTTCGGCCAGTTCCTGGAGGAGGATTGCGGTGAGCAACTGCCGCCGACGGGACGCGAGCACCTGCACCGCATGCTCGATGCCGTGTTGCGCATGAAGGCCCTCATCCAGCACCTGCTCGCCCTGGCCAGGGTCGGCACCCGGGGCGGCGAACTGCTCCCCGTTGCCCCCGCCCGAATCGTCGAGACGGTGCTGGACACGTTGAGCGAACGCATCCGGGAGACGGAGGCCCGCGTGGCTGTGGAGGACGGCATGCCGCGCGTGATGGCCGATGAGGTGCAGCTCGGGCAGGTGTTCCAGAACCTGGTCGGCAACGCGCTGAAGTTCTGCACGCCGGGCCGTCCGCCGCGGATAGAGATCGGTGGCCGGGCCGAGGACGGCCGTGCCACCTTCAGCGTCTCCGACAACGGCATCGGCATCGAGGCCGAGTACCTGGACGAAGTCTTCGGCGTGTTCCGACGGCTGCACTCACGCGATGAGTACGAAGGTGCGGGCGTGGGGCTGGCCCTGTGTGCCAAGATCGTCCACCGGCACGGCGGCCGCATCTGGGCGGAATCTGAGCTCGGGGTGGGCACCACGTTCCGCTTCACACTGCCGCTTGCCGAGGAAGCAGAGGAGGAGAAGAGCCTTGAGCACCAATAGCCGGATCGAGATGCTGCCCGTCCTGCTGGTGGAAGATGACGCCGAGGACATCTACATCGCCCAGAGAGCCTTCGAGCAGGGCAAGATAGCCAACCCGCTCCACGTGGTGCGCAGCGGCGAGGAGGCCCTGGAGTTCCTCCAGCGGACGGGCTGCTACGTCGGGGCCGCCGAGGCGCCGCGGCCCGGCCTCATACTGCTGGACCTGAACCTGCCCGGCATGCGAGGCCACGAGGTGCTTGAACGTATCAAGCAGGACCCCCAGCTGCGCCGCATCCCCGTGGTCGTGCTCACCACCTCCGGCGAGGAGGCCGACGTGTGCGTCTGCTACGACAGAGGGGCCAACACCTACATCGTCAAACCCGTGGCGTTCGACAAGTTCCTGGAGGCCGTCAAGACCGTCGGGCGCTACTGGCTCGTTGTGGCCAAGCTGCCCGACCCCTGCGAGGACACTCAGGTATGAGCGAAGGGAAGCCGTTGAGGACGCTGCTGGTCGAAGACGACGACGAGGACGCCGCCATCTTCGAACGCTGCCTGAGCCGCACCACGAGCGACACGATCGCACTGGCGCGGGCGTGCGACGGGCCAGAGGCGATGTCCCGCCTGGCCGGCGAAGGCTTCGACCTGGTCTTCCTCGACCTCAACCTCAGGGGCCACAGCAGGGGCATGGTCGTGCTGGAGGAGATCTGCGAGCGCGGGATGGACGTGCCCGTGGTGGTGGTGACGGGCTCCGGCGACGAGAAGCGGGCCGTCGAGGCCATGAAGGCCGGCGCCTACGACTACCTGGTCAAGGACAGTCTGGAGCCCGACGTGCTGGAACGGACGATCCGCCACGTGCGGCGGCGGTACATGCTGGAGCGCGAGCGCTCCCACATGGTGCACGAACTGGAAGAGCTGAGCGTGACCGACGAGCTGACTTGCATTGCCAACCGGCGCCGGTTCGCCCAAAAGCTCGCCGAAGAAGTGTGCCGCTCCGGGCGCACGGGTCACATCTTAGCGCTGCTGATGGCCGACCTCGACCACTTCAAGCGCGTCAATGACGAACTCGGGCACCAGGTGGGCGACGACGTGCTGCGGCGCTGCGCGGCCTGCCTGAAAGGCAACCTGCGCACCACCGACTTCGTGGCGCGCTACGGGGGCGAGGAGTTCTGCGTGCTGCTGCTCGAGACCTCGCCCGAAGGGGCGCGGCACGCCGCCGAGAGGCTGCGCCTGGCGGTGGCCGCCGAACCGGACCCGATGCCGACCATTAGCATCGGCCTGGCCGTCTGGGAGCCGGGCATGGAGGCGGACGAGCTCCTCAGCCGCGCCGACGAGGCCATGTACGCCGCCAAGCAGGCCGGGCGCAATCGGGTTGTCCTCTACGGCGAAACGTGAAGCCGAAGCCGGCCTTCGAGAAACGTGGACGGGTTCCCGTTGACGCCTCGGCGAAATGCCAGCACAGTTGTTAGGAGGGGAGCGGTACTGGCACCGCTCTGGGAGACATGACCCCGAGCGGCTGGCCAGGGGGGGAAGGAGGGTATGGCCTATCAGCGTCGGCAGCGGCCGGCCCCGCGCCTGGAGCCGAGTCCGTCGCCGGCGTCTCTGCCCGACGTGCTCCGGCGTATGTCGTGCGGGCAGCATCCTGCCGTTTCTTGCGTCCTCGATCGCCCGCCCCGCGTCTGCCTGCGGGTCAGCGGCTATGATAACTGTCAGAGAATTGGTGAGGCCGAGTAGTGAGTGCGGTCAACGATAGCAGCACGGGCCCTGGAAAAGGTCCGCCCGGCCTGACGGCTACCCTCGGCCAGAAGGAGGGGCTGGTGGGCCTGCTGTCCAGGGCCGAGGAGGTGGCCCACTTCGGCAGCTGGGAGCGGGAGCACCCTGGCGGCAAGGGGCACTGGTCGGCGGGCATGTACCGCATCTTCGGCCTGCCGTGCAACCAGGGCTCCCCCAGGTTCCAGGAGTTCCTGGCGCTCATCCATCCAGACGACAGGGAGAGGGTGGCCAAAGCCTACCGGGAACTCGTAACCGAGGGCGGGACCTGCGAGCACGACTACCGTATCATCCGGCCCGATGGCGCCGTGCGTGTCCTGTATGCCCACGTGGCAGCGTCGCGCGGTGCGGCCGGCGACGTTGTGCTGACCGGAGTGAATCACGACCTCACCGAGTGCGCGCGCGCCCAGCGCGAGCTGCTGGAGCGGGAGGAGAGCTACCGCAACGTCATCCAGCATGCGAACGAGGGCATCGGCATCCTCCAGGACGGCATCGTCAGGTTTGCCAACGAGTACATGGCCCGGATGCTCGGCTACTCGCCCGAGGAGACCCGCGGCACGTCGTTCGAGGCCTACGTCCACCCCTGCGCCGTGGAAGAGCTCCGGTAGAGCCACCAGCGCTTCCTGGCGGGCGGGGGCGATGAGGACACCCACGACGTGCCCCTGCTTCACAGGAACGGCCATGTCGTGGAGGCCGAGTTCAACATGAGCGCCACCACCTACGAAGGGCGCCGGGCCGGGCTGGTCTTCGTGCGGGACGTCACCGAGCGCAGGCACGCCGAGCGGGCGCTCCGCGCGGAGGAACGCGAGAGGGCCGCCATCCTGGACGGCATGGCCGAGCTGGTGGCCTTCCAGGACACCGAGGGCAGG
>Ga0111189_1017_pt1 | contig 14856 bp, 6 predicted proteins | sample DeeMarSWOR324_28_FD_80357 | JGI IMG/M metagenome (GOLD analysis project Ga0111189, IMG submission 80357) | Planctomycetes bacterium SM23_32 | reverse complement strand
TGCACCACGGCCTCGACGTTGCGCGCCGGGCGGATGGGCTGGTAGCCGACCTCAACGGTCACCTCGTCCCCATCGGCGACGTGCGACACGTCGAGCTCGACCGTCCGCAGCGATCCAACGCGCCTGACCTCCAGTGGCGGGACGGGCCGGCCGTCGAGGCGGACTTCCCCCACCTCCGCACGGGCCGGAAGCGCAACGCTGAGGCGGCCCGACCACTCACGCCCCCCTTCGGCCAGGCGCCGCTGGAGCAGCCATCCCAGCAGGTTGTCCAGCATGCGGGGCGCCAGGTCGGCGGAGGCGTAGTGCTTGTCCTGCTCCGGACCGAAACCCAGGACGGCCGTGCGGCCCCGGCCGTGTTCATTGAGCACGCCGAGGCAGCGGCCCTCGGCGTCCGTGGCGACGGGGATGCCGCCGGACGCCGGCGCCACGGCCACGATCTCCCAGCCCCGCGCGGCGGCGCTCAGGTGGCCGACGTGCTCGAGCAGGACGACCTCCCCGAGCGGGATGCCCTCGCTCAGCGGGCTCTCCACCAGTTCGAACGCGTGCAGCCAGACGCTGCGCGTCCCGGCCACGCCGCAGACCTCCCGCAGAAACTGCGGCTCCCCCATCGGCCCGCCCCAGCTCCCGTAGAGGGCGCCGCCTGACTCCACGTAGTCGGCAAGCAGCGCGGCTTCGCCGTCGGTCAGGCTCCGCCTGATGGTCAGGGCCACCAACGCGTAGCGCGCCAGCTCCGCACCCCGTTCAGGGATCCGACCGTAGGTGACGTCGAACCCCTTGTCCTCCAGGGCACACAGAACGGCCGTGTCCCAGCCCCAGAAGTTCTCGGGCTCGACGACAAGCGCACTGAAGCCCTCGAACCGCGACGCGAACGCGCAGCGGCCCCCGACCGCCGCCAAGAGCAACAGGGCCAGAACTCCAAGACATGGCTTCATCGGCATTGTGCACCCTCCCATCCCTGGCGCCGGTCGCAGCCCCCGGCCGCGCCGCTTCACGCCACCTCCTCAAGCCCGCAGTCCGACGAGCCAGCCCCCATCCTGCGCTGCTCGGAGGACGTGGGAGCGCATTCTAACAGGCCGGCGAAAAGGTGCAACGGAGGGCGCCCGCACGTGAAAACCTCGCCCGTTCGTGTAGAATCGGCGCCCGTTCATCCTGAGACGGCGCTACTACAGCGGAAGGCGAAGCCATGATCACGGTCCGGGACGATGAGATGCGGGTCGAGACACGGACCCTCTCGGCCGTCCTGCGAAGGGGCTGGCTGACCTCGCTGATGGACAAGGCGTCGGGCGAGGAGATGATCCGCCCGTTCGACCCCGCCGAAGAGGCTGCCGTGCACCTGGTCTATCGGGGCGGGGAGAGCGTGCGCCTGGACGGGCAACTGACCGGCGAGGTGCGTGCGCGACGACTCAACGACCATCTGGCCGAGCTCAGGTTCCATAGCTGGGACGGCGACGGTGTGATGCTGGTCTCGGAGGACGCCGCCACGGGCGACCTGGTGCTCGAGCCCTCCGGCTACTCCACGCGCCCGGGGGTGCTGGCCTGCCGCTGGACGCTGAGGGGCGTGCGCGAAGGCATCGAGCTGGTGGCGCCGCTCTGGCAGGGCATGAAGGTGGCCCTCGACGACCCGATCAACCGGGGGGCGCGCCGCCGCTGGCCCATGCACTGGGAAGCGGGGCTGGCCATCCTCCAGGGAGCCGACGGCGGCCTCTGGGTCCACTGCCGCGACGACGGCTATCGCTACAAGGCCCTCACGTTCGGCATGAAAGGCGACCCGCGCGCCCTGTCCTTCGACACCGAGGCCTACGGCCCCGTGGACGACAGCCTCGGCGCCGGCGGGCTGGCCTGGCGCGCGAACGTCTACCGCGGCGACTGGCAGGTGCCCGCCCGGCAATACCGCGACTGGCTCTGGCAGGCCTACGGTCTGGAGGCGGCCGCCGCCCGCCGCCCGGAATGGCTGCACGCGCTGACGATGGCCGTCTCCTGGTGTCCGGGCGAGCCGGAGCTGCTCGACGCCATCGCCAGCAAAGTGGACCCGCGCCGCGTGCTGATCCACTACCCCCGCTGGCGCACGGACGGCTACGACCAGAACTACCCCACCTACACGCCGAGCGAGGAGGCGCGCGCCTTCGTCGCAAAGGCCCGCCAGATGGGCTTTCACGTCGCGCCGCACTTCAACTCGCTCGAGATAGACCCCTCGAACGCGGCCCACGCGCTGCTGGGCGACTTCAAGTACCGCGACGTGGAGAGCGGCCGCGCCCACGGATGGGCCCACGGGGACGGCCGCGTGCTCAGCGTGCCCGAATCGGGCATGGCCCGCGCAACCAACAGGGACCGCAACGTGATGGTGAAGATCCACCCGGGGCTCGCCATGTGGCGCTCGGTGCTGGGTGAGGCCATCCAGCGCGCGGCCCAGCAGCTCTCGCTGGAGGCCGCCTTCATTGACGTGACGCTCTGCACGGGCAACCTGCGCAACTGCCTCGTGGAGGGCATGACGTCCACCGAGGGCATCAAGCGGCTCATCGAGCACGTGGGCCGGCTCAACGGCGGGCTTGCCGTCGGCGGCGAAGGGCTCAACGAGATCACCATGCAGGGGCTCTCGTTCGCCCAGGCCCACCTCTACGGCTACAGCGACCGCCCCGAGGGCATCGAGCGAACGGGCGGCTGCGCGCTGAACAACTTCCTGTTCGGCGACCTCTGCCGCACCATCGGCTACTCCCGCCTCAGCGGAAAGACGGAGGAGGAGGCGCTGCGCATGCGGCTCCACGAAGAGCACGGCGCCATCCCTACCGTCACCGTCCGCTCAGCCGAGGAGATCCTGGACCCCAATCCCGCCGTGCAGCGCGTGCTGGAGATGGCGGCGGGCTGACGGCGAGCCCTGGCCGCCGACGGAGGACGACGCATGGAGCGGCGTTTCGCAAGCAAGGCGGCCCTTGTCACGGGCTCCTCATCCGGCATCGGCAAGGCGACCGCCCTCAGGCTGGCCGCCGAGGGGGCGGCCGTCTGCGTGGCCGCCGACCGCAACGTCGAGGGCGGCCGGGCCACGGCGGATGAGATCGCACAGGGCGGCGGGCGGGCCGTCTTCGTCCAGGCGGACGTCTCCGTCCAAGAGGACTGCCGACGCCTCGTCGAGGCGACGCTGACCGAATGGGGCCGGCTGGACGTGCTGGTGAACAACGCCGGCGTCACGCGTCGCGCGCCGCTCGGCAAGCTGAGCGAGGAGCTCTGGGATCGGGTGCTGGACACGAACCTGAAGGGCCCCTACATGATGAGCCGCTTCGCCTCGGAGCCGATGCTGGCCCAGGGGGGCGGGGCGATCGTCAACGTCGGCTCCGTCCACGCCGAGCGGACGCATCCTGGCTTCGCCGCCTACGCCGCCTCCAAGGCCGGCCTCTGCGGGCTGACCCGCGCGCTGGCGCTGGAGCTCGGCCCGCGCGGCGTGCGCGTCAACTGCGTCCTGCCCGGCACCATTGACGTCACCCTCTACCCCCGCCGAGGCACGGCGGACCGCGCAGCGTGGCGGCCGCGGGCCGACGAGCGCCAGGTCATGGGGCGACGGGGGTCGCCCGAAGAGGTGGCCGCGGCCATCTGCTACCTGGCCTCAGAGGAGGCGTCCTTCGCCAACGGCGCGGCGCTTGTGACCGACGGCGGCCTGCTGTGCGAGCTGGGAGACGTGCCATGAAGATCACCGCCCTCCAGACCTTCTTCGTCAAGCCGCGCTGGCTCTTCTTGAAGATGCACACCGACCAGGGGCTGGTCGGCTGGGGCGAGCCCGTCGTGGAAGGCTGGTCGCAGAGCGTGGCGGCAGCCGTCCGCGAGATGGGCCGGCACCTGATCGGCAAGGACCCCCGCCGCGTCGAGCACCACTGGCAGGCCATCTACCGCGGCGGCTTCTACCAGGGCGGCCCTGTCCTGACGAGCGCACTCAGCGGCATCGAGCAGGCCATGTGGGACGTCAAGGGCAAGGCCCTCGGCGTGCCCGTCCACGATCTGCTCGGCGGCGCGGTGCGGGACAGGATCCGCCTCTACGGTCACGTCGGCTGGAGCCGGCGGGAGGATTACTTCAAGGACGCCGACCTCGCCTCCAGGGGCTTCACCGCCGTCAAGACGAGCCTTTTCGAGGCGGTGCGTTTCGTCGAGGGGAAGGCGTTCGTGGACGAGGTCGCCGCGCGGATGGCCGCGCTGCGAGACACCTTCGGCGACGCCGTGGACATCGCCGTGGACTTCCACGGCCGCGTCTCACCGCCGATGGCCATCCGCCTGGCCGCCGCGCTGGAGCCCTACCAGCCCATGTTCATCGAGGAGCCCGTGCTGCCGGGCAACGTGGACGCGCTGGCCCGCGTGGCCCGCTCGACCACCATCCCGATTGCCACGGGCGAGCGGCTGTACACAAAATGGGCGTTCCGCGAGGTGCTCGAGAAGGGCGCCGCCGCCATACTCCAGCCGGACCTCTCGCACGCCGGCGGCATACTGGAAGTGCGCAAGATCGCCGCGATGGCCGAGGCCCACTACGCCGCCATCGCCCCCCACTGCCCCCTCGGGCCCATCTCCCTGGCCGCCTGTCTCCAGGTGGACGCCTGCACGCCCAACTTCCTGTGCCAGGAGCAGGTCAACCTCGGCGACGGATACCTGAAGGAGCCGTTCGTCGTCCGGGACGGCTACATCGCCGTTCCGACCGGCCCCGGTCTCGGCGTGGAAGTGGACGAGGAAGCGTTGGCCGAGAAGCTCTACGACGGGTCCTGGGAGAACCCCCGCCTGTGGCACGAGGACGGCTCGGTCGCCGACTGGTGACGGCGACGCAGCCGGAGCAGCCGCGCGTCCGCAAGGAGGCCAACAAGGCCCCTCACTGAGCCGAGCGCCGGCTGGCAGCACGGACCATCCCGTGCATCGGAGGACGCGCCCATGTTCTTGAACCTCTGCCCGCAGACGATCGGCCTGGAACGAGTCGGCTTCGAGGATCAGGTGGAGCTGGCCGCCCGGCACGGGTTCGGTGGAGTGGACTTCCCCGCCGCCGAGATCAGCTCGGCCCAGGACGCCGACCGGGCGGCAGATCTCCTGGCAGCCAACGGGCTCCGCTGGGGCCTCTTCCACCTGCCGTGCGACTTCCTCCAGGGCGACGACGTAGCGTTCCAGGAAGGCCTGGAACTGGTGCAGGAGATCGCCTCTCTGGCCGCCCGCGCCGGCTGCACCCGCACCTACAACCACGTCTGGCCGGGCAGCAACGAGCGCCAGCACGAGGAGAACTGGCGCTGGCACGTCAGCCGCCTGCGGCGGCTCACCGACCTGCTCGGCCCCCACGGCATCCGACTCGGCATCGAGTTCATCGGCCCGAAGACGCTGAGGGACTCCTTCAGGCATCCCTTCGTCCACACGCTGCCGGAGGCCGCCCGGCTGGCAGACGCCGTCGGGGCGGACGTGGGGATTGTCATGGACACCTTTCACTGGTACACGTCGGGCGGCACGCTGGACGACATCCGGGCCACGCTCACAGGCCGGCGCGTCGTCAACGTCCACGTCAACGACGCCGTGCCCGGCAGGTCGCGCGAGGAGCAGCTTGACCTGGAACGACAGATGCCGCTGACCAGCGGCCTGGTGGACGCAGCAGGCGTGCTGCGCGTGCTCGACGAGCGGGGCTATGAGGGCCCGGTCATCTGCGAGCCCTTCCAGCCCTCCCTTGACCGCCTGCGCAGCATGGAACCGGACACAGCTGCCCACACGGTTGCCGACTGCATGCGCCGCCTCTTCGATGCGGCCGGAGTCGCCCAGCGTCGGCCCCAGTGACTCGGGCCGACCGGCAAGGACGCGCATGGAGGCCGTCAACATGCACGGGGCGAAGTAGACAGCCGCAGCTTCGCTGCTGGCAGTCGCTGCGGCGGCGGCAAGCGCAGGTTCGGCGGCGCGCGGGCCCTTCAGTGCCTCACCTGGGGGTTCGAACACCTTTCGCGGCGCACATCGAAGGGGCTGGTCGTCAACGTCCACCCTGGCGAAGCCGAAGCCCGCCGAAGGGCGGCCACGTTCTGCGACCGTCTCCTCGCCGCCCTGGAGCAGTAGGCACGGCAACTGGTCGCCCCGGGCGGCCCGAGGGTGGCTTTGACTCAAGGGCCGAAGTGGGCTATAGTTGCGTTGAGCCGCGTGGGTGTGCCGCGGCGGCCGTCCGGCGCGTGAGGGTGTAGCTCAGTCAGGCAGAGCAACGGACTTTTAATCCGTAGGCCGAGGGTTCGATTCCCTCCGCCCTCACCACCCCATCTTCCGTCGTAACTCCTTTTCGTATAGTTCCTTACTCATGGTCCTTGACAATGCGCAGGGCGACCATTAGTGTCGTTTGATAGCAAGAATCTGATAGCAAAACGGGGCGACGGGGGAGCAAATGGCTATCGACATCTGGTGGTACGAGACCCGAGGCTAGTGGTGCGCGGACGTTCCGGCCGGCAATGGGCGCACGAGGCTCTACCTCGGAGCGAACGAGTCCAAGGCCCGGGCCGAGCTTCATCGCTACATGGCCGCCTATTACGAGGGGCTGGAAGAGGCCGAGGCGCGGGGGGCGCCTCGGAGGGCCTCAACGGAGGGAAGGTCGCAAGGAGACTACAGGGGGAGTGCCCAGAGATGCCGCTTTCACCTGTCATCGGCGCTCTGATCCTGACCGCAGCCGTCGTCGCGGGCATGGCCTCTGTTGATGCCCGTGATGGCGCTGAGGCTGTGCAGCCGGGCTGGGAGAGGTCCTACGAGGCCGGTTACACGGACAGCAGAGGACACTATGCCGGCGGCTCTGAGGTGCTGCATCTGGTCGGCCACAAGGGCAAGTTGTACGCCGGCGTCAGTTACTGGTTCGACCCGAGGAACATCTGGTACGGCGGCAAGGACGCCAGCACGGGCTGGGGGCAGATACTGAGACTCGACGACCCCCACGGACAGTGGGAAGTGGACCTCGAGATGGGCCCCCAGCACCTGAGGCCCGAGATCGTTAAGTCCGTCACCATCACAACCGATGGCAAGGGGAATCCGCTCAAAGAGCCGGCCGACCTCCTGATGGTGAGCACCTATACACCCAAGCCGACCGCCGTGGACATAAACGTCTTCATCCGTGATGACGAGACGGGCGATTGGGACAGGGCAACGCTCTTGACCGGTCCGAGGCCCCGCAATCTGGAGGACCGTTCGGTGCGGGACATTCATGTCCACCGCGACAGAGCGACGGGCGTCGACCGCATCTTCATCTCGATCGGCACGTTGGGGTTGTTCTCAGGGGTTTACGATCCTGCCGCGCCGGAGAAGATCCGCTGGGGCACGAAGTCCGAATCGGGCCCCGTCGGCACTCGACCGCTTGCCATCATCGAGGCCAACGGTTCACTGCTGTTCTCCGCGGGCTCCCGCATATACAGACGGAACGACGGTGAGTCGCCCACCTACGCGGTCGTGTATGACGCGGCCGAAACACCCAGCGACAGCGTCAGGTCACCCGTCGGCGGGATTCGGGGGATGTCCGCCATCCCCAACCCGAGCGGCCGGGGGGAGTCCATCCTCTTTGCCTGGGCGCCGGGGAACCGGTCCCGCGGCTGTATCTACCGTCTGGATCCGAATGGCAGAGGCGGCTATACGCGGACCGAGGAAGTCTGCCTTGACAGCCTGATGACAGATTACCTGGACGGGAACCCTGTGTACTTCGTCCTTGCCGGCTACAACGACATGCTCCCTGCCGTTGACCCATCAACCGGCGAAACGGTCCATCTCATTGGCTTTGAGTCCTGGATCGGAGGGCATCGCTTCCACACCGCCCAGCGCAAGGAGAACGGCGGGTTCTACGCGGGCGGGATGTATGCCGTTCGCGACAGCGATGAGGACTACCGCCTGAACGAGGTGAACGGCCCCAGCACTCCCGGCAAGCCGCCTCTAGTAGCCACCCGGGCCTATGCTCTGTCGCCCTTTGAAGGGGAGGAGAACCGCTTCATCTACTTCGGCGGCAATGACTGCAACGAAGCGTTCCACTCACCTAACTGGGCCTGGATCTTCAGAACATCACTGGCTAACGCTCTGCGGAAGGACGCGTCCAGACCCAGGAGATTGGGTACGGAGAAGACCAAGGCCATGATCAGGGGGATGGGGGAACCAGATCCTGAGTGAGCTCGGAAAGGCTGCGGCAGGGCCAGCTGCCCACTTCATCCAACCCCTCATCCAGTACTTCACCCAGTCCTTCCCCAACTCCTGTCCATCCTCCTTCGCGCAAGGCTTCGGAGGACAGGCCCGCTGACACATCCTGGCACGCGATAGCATGGAGCGGGCGACAGGCCCGCCGGAGGCGGGCAAGATTCGAACCCGCCACGTCCAGGTTGGAAGGCTGACACCCTAACACCCATCACGCCTGCTTCACGGGTGCCGCACCGCCCCATCAGGCTGTCCCGCCTGACCGGTCCTCTCCCCTACTGCGGGAAGGTACCGAGGAACCCGATTCCGACGAGTCGTAGGCGCCACAGGGGGCGGGAAACCGCCCCCACCCCCTTTTGCTATGGGCTCAGCACCCAGTCAGGCGTGATCTGGCCCCTGCAACTCCCCGAAAGCAGCGATCTCCATATCCACTCCCCATCTGCACAGGTCCGTCGCCACGTCGTCGGGGACGTCCTGACGACCTGGGGTGCCGGCTGTGTACCCGAGGCCGCGTTGCTCTGCCACAGGCATTCAGCACGGCCCCTCCTCGGCCACCAAAAGCCTGTCAAAGCTCGAGGATCGTCATTCCATACACCGTGGAAGAAAGTACCGCCTGCCTTCCCGCACTACTCTTCGTTCGTTGAGCAGAAGGCCAAGAACAGACCATGACAAGTAATCCTTCTGAGCTCCTTGGTAGTCCGAGCGAATGGCAAGCAGATCAGCAATCTCGGCATTTGACAGGCCATCCGTTCTCTGTGCAAGGAGACGCAGAATGGCCCCCTTCAGGAGCGCCAATCCTTCTTGTGCTTGCGTCCGCGGGGTACTCTCCGCCATAGAGGGCCTCCGTGAAGGGCTCGAGATGCACTACTGGTGCAAAGAGGGCAACGATTCTCATTCGGCCTCAGCGGTCAAGCACATCGATGCCAGCGGACAATCATCTACTTGCCCACCTCAATCGTGAACCGCTGCGTGTCGCTGCCCACGCGCTCGACTCGGGTGCCCGTGACTCGTTCCTGTCCCCAGCCGGCCAGGTCGAGGTCCAGCTCGCGCACTTCCTGGTCGATGGTGACGGTGACCGCAACGTCCGCCGTTCCTGCCGCATCGGGCGTGCCCGAAAGCAGTCCCGTAGCCTCGTCTATCCTGAGCCACGCCGGCCCCTCCGCCAGCGTGTAGAGGGGGCGTTCCACGTCCCAGAAACTGGCGGTCGGGCTGCCGTCCACCATACGGTCCCTCAGGTCGCCGAGGGACCGCGTGGCGCAGACCTGGTAACGGTACTCCTCGCCTGCCCGGGCCCGCACCACCGGCGCGGTGTAGATGAAGGGACGCTGCACGGCGGCGTAGTCCGACGGGCCGCTCCGGTTGCCTTGAGCGTCAACGGCTACGACCCGGTAGTAGGCCTTGTTGGCCGCGGGCAGGTCGACCTCCATCCCGAGGACGGCAAGCTCTGTGGCCGTTGTCTCGGCGATGAAGTTGGCCGGGAAGGGCGACGTGAGTTCCTTGCTTGCACCTACGACCACCGCGTACGGCTCGTCGCTGACGGAGAAGCCCTTCTCGTCGCTGCCGTAGACGCGGTAACCGACCGGGCGCCGCCCGACGGGGTTGGGTCTCCACCTGAGGATGCCGAGGCGCTTGTCCTTGTCATACCCGACCGTTACGTCCAGGGGATAGGCCGGCCCGCGGGCGGTGAAGCTCCACGTCCTGCTCCACGGCCCCCACACGCCCTTCCCATCTTCTGCGCGCACGTGCCAGTAGTACTTCCTGTCGGGCGTCAGCAGCCCGGCACGGGGCAGCGTGTACTGCGGCTTCCCCTTGTCCTTGGTGCGCGAGATGAGCCGGTAGAAATTGGTGGACAAGGGCCAGAGCATGTCAGGCCGGTCGGAAAGCTCGAAGTGGTAGTCGGCGATCCGGTCGCCGTCGGCGTCCTCCGCTTCGTCCCATCGGAAGACGATGGCCGTTCCGTCCGTCTCGCCCCCGTCCGCGGGGAACACGGGCCCGGACGAAGCCTGCGGGGGCCTCGATGTGGAACGCTCCACCCACTCATGCGTGATGCGGACGGCGCGCGCGCCGTCTGTCTCGTCCGTATAGGTGAACGCGTTCTCGCCCACGGCCATGCCCGGCAGCACCAGAGGCGCCATCTGCAGATCGTTGATGATGGCCAGCCGTTTCAGCCGGGCCGCACCCGACAACCGGCAGCGAAGCAGGTAGCTGTGGCGCGGGGACTGCCCTGTGGCAGGGAAGAAGGCGTCCAAGCTCGTGCCGCCCACTTCCTGCCACGACTCGCCGCCAAACGAGAGCGCGAACTGAGCGCCGTCGGCCTCCGTCTCCAGGCTGCCTCCAACGAGAACGTAGGGAGATGACACGGACCAGACGATTGTCCCCTCCCTGCCCTCCCGGGCGAACAAGCCGTCCGGCCCGGACTCGACGTTCTCGACGCTGACCGCCCCCTTGCGCCACAGGTCCTGGGAGAAGTCCGGTCGGTACTCCCAGAGGCCGTTGCAGATCATGTTCGGGTAGTTGGCCTTCTCCCTGCCGCGGAGCTTGGGCGGAGACAGATGGCCCCAGCGCCACACCAGCGCTTCGCCCGGCCTCAGGGTCATGTTCATGGTCGTCCCCTGGCGGCAGTTGCGTTCGCCGCTGACCTCGCCCTCGTGGGCGAAGTAGGCGGCAAAAGACTCGTCCAGGCGGCGGTAATCGCCCAGCAGTATGCCCATCGTGTGCGCGCGCTTGATCAGGTCGTGGTCGCGTACCAGGTCCTGATCGTCGGCCACGGTCTCGTTGTCGCGCAGTAGAAACAGGGCGTGCTGGTCGCCGTCGAGGTTGTGCCAGCGCCCATCGAAGAAGACCCGAACGGTCGTATGCCCTATGGTCCCGGCGGACGGGCTGACTTTGAGGCCGGCGTGGCGCCACAGCCCGGCCAGGTGGGTGCCGTTGGCGCCGCAGAGATAGCAGCCGTAGACGTTGAAGACCCTTACAGGATCCGACAATTCCGCGTTGTCGGCGACGAAATGGTAGTGATAGCGGCAGTCCTGGAACCAGATGGCCTTGGCCTTCTCGCTGTCGCTCATGCCGGGCGTGATCGCGGCATTCACGATCTCGTCCACGGTGCGGAACAGGTTCCGGCCATTGGAGAGCCAGGGGTTGAGCACGTCGGTCTCGCCCACGTTCGCCATGCGCACCAGGCGGTTGGACTCCCACGTCTGCTCCAGGGCGCCCTCCATGTTCATGCCCACGCTCATGGGCGAGCAGCAGTTCTGCCCGTCCATGGTGCCGCCCTGTGTGACAGTGTACTCGTGCCGCCCCGTGCTGATCTCCTCGACGTGCCGCCCGGGCACGTCCGTTGGGTGAGTGTCGGACGCCCACGGCTCCAGGTGGCCCTGCCGCTCAGGCTGCCCCTCGCACATGCTCTGCTCCCCGCAGAAGACCAGGAACGCCAAAGCCGCCGTCCAAAGCCATCGATACGTCGTCATCCCTCTGTCCACCTCGCTTGTCCAAACGGGACTCCCTGCTTTGAGCGCCCGCCAGGGTACTGCGTCGGGCCCTTCTGTTCAACCAACCGGGATCTGCGCCTACCCCTGCGGATCCAAGCCCGGCCCCCCCGCGGCCGCCGCGGGGGCAACGGGACCTGAACTGGTGCGGCGCTGCGGGTCCGGATGGCACTATGGCGCCGGGCCGCGTGGCGGTAAGATCATTGCCGCGGTGGCGCAGGTGCATGTTCACTGCGCTGTCGTCATGGGATGAACGAAGGCACAGGGACTGCTCATCAGGGGTGCCCTGCCCGGCAGGCCTGGCCGGGCCAGGAACTCGGAAGGAGCCGGATCATGGTGACGGACTTGATTGCAGCGCTCGTCGTACTCGTGTCGATACCTTGCCTGGCCATGGCGGAGGTGGACCTCGCCCAGCCGCTGCCTGTTGACGAGGACACCATCAGCCTGTTCCACCTGGACGATGTGGCAACCGGCGAGGTGCAGGACGCCGCCGGAGGCAGGCTGGGCTCGGCGGCAGACGCTGTGCCGACGATCGGGAGGTTCGGCGGCGCCCTGAGCTGCACCGGCACCGGGAGATGGGTTGACGTCACCGACCTACCGGACACTGCCCCCCGGGACGGCATCACGGTGGAATGCTGGGTCAAGTTCCCGAATCGGGCCGGAGGCGACATCATATGCCGGAACCAAAGCTACATGATCCGCATCGGCAGCACGGTCGAGGCCTACTTCAGCATTGACGGGAGGTGGCGTCCGGTATCCGGGACCAGTTCGGTGCCCGTGGGCCGCTGGACGCACCTGGCCATCACGTATAGCCGCGTGAGCAAAGAGGTCCGCATCTACATTGACGGCGCCCTCGACGTGGCGAGGGAGCCGAACGGCATAACTGAGGGAATCCTGGACGCCGGCAGTTCCGTGCTCCGCCTGGGCGCGAATACGTGGAACCCCTCCGCCATGAACGGCAAACTGGACGAGGTCCGCGTTTCCTCCGTGGCGCGGACCTACCGTCCGCTGCGTCCGGCCGCCCCCGCGCCCATCTCCAGGGACACGAACCTGGTGGCCAACCCCAGCTACGAGTCCGGAATGTACGGCTGGCGGATAACCAGCGAAGGCAATGGCCTTCGGCTGTGGCACATAGAGCACGGCGATGCCGCCCAGGGCCGCGCGTTCCTTCGCGCCAGCAATCCCGAGGCCCGCACCGTCATCTCTTACCCTTTCAACGTCGCACGCGGGAAGACCTGTACCGTGTCCGCCGCGATGAGGGCCGACCGTCCGTGCCGGGGCCTGCTCAGGCTGCGCCACACCGGCTCGGGTGGCGGCCGCGAATCGGCCAGGACCGAGTGGTTCGATGTCAGCGAGAATTGGCAGCGCTTCTCAACGTCTTTCAGCATCCCCGCCGACTGGCCTACCGACTCCGCGTACCTCGAGTTGGGGGCCTCCGACGAGGCGCTTGTGGACGTGGACGCAGTCAGCGTCGTAGCGGGCGAGCAGTCCGAATACACCCAGACGGAGGCCCAGTCCATTGGCCTCGACGCTAAACTGCCTCCCCAGAGCACCTACATGCTGAGCCGGGGCGCCCGGCTCCCGATCGACGTGACCAACACCGGCGAGGAGAGCCGCGACCTGACCCTGGAATGCGCCGTGACCGACCGGCTCGGCCGGGAAGTCCACCGGCAGCAGCTTCATGTGGGGACGGTGGCGCCGGGCCAGGCGCGGCGTGCGACGGTGGATCTCCCCGACGCGCAGGTAGGCTGGTTTGTCGCCCACCTCACCGTCCGCCACGACGGGGAGGCGCTCAAAGAGACCGAGAGGATCTTCAACGTCATAGAGCCCATGAAGGGCGTGGGCGGGATAGAGGACTCGCACCTGGGGATGAACACCCACATGGAGCGCGAGCCCACCGAACACCTCAACGACAACCTGAACATGCTGTCCCTGTGCGGCGTGAAGTGGATCCGCGGATGGTGGGGTTGGGGCATGGCGGAGAAAGAGCCCGGCCGCTTCGACTGGACGGAGTACGATCGTCAGCTCGAGGCCGTGCACGGGGCCGGCATGGAGATCATGCCCATCCTGCTGCGCTACTATCCCGCCTACGAGCACGAGTGGTCGGGCGAGACGGACAAGATCCAGCGCCCTCCCTACGACATGGACCAGTGGGCCGGCTTCGTCCGGACCACAGCCGCACGTTACCGGGGGAGGGTGAAGGCCTGGGAGGTGTGGAACGAGCCTTGGTACACGTTCGGGGCCGACTACTATGCGAAGCTCCTCGAGGCCACCTACGACAGCATCAGGGACGTCGATCCGGACGTGACGGTCGTCGGGTTCGGCGGGTCGGGCCCGGATTACATCCGAAAGGGCTTCGAGGCCGGCAGCGTGAAATGCATGGACGTGATCTCGGTGCACAGCTACGCAGAACTGACGCGGCCCTTCGAGCGGATGGAGGAGCTGGCCGAGGCGGTTGGGGATCTGGCCGCCCAGTTCGGTTCCACCGAACGGATCTGGCACACCGAGCAGGGCTCCGGGGCCGACGGCGCGAGCTACCGGGCGTCTGAGCAGACAGAGGACGAGTGCGCCGTCAACCTCGTCCAGGCCTACCTTTCGGCGCTGTCCTTAGGGGCGGAGAAGTTCTTCTGGTTCAGCGCCCAGACCACCCCGACCTATGGCTCGGGTGTGTTCTACGAGAACTACGTGCCGCGGCCCAGGCTTGTCGCGTTGAACGGCCTGGCGCGCGTGCTGAAGGGAAGGCGCCTGACCGGCAGAACTACGCTGGGCGACGGCAAGGTCGCCTGCGCACTGATGGACGGCGAGGCCGGGGCCGCCGCGGCACTGTGGAACCTGGATGACGCAATGACAGTCAGCCTGCCCGCAGGAACGCAGGTCACCCAGGCCGACATGCTCTGCAACCCGATGGGGACCGCGGGCCCGCAGAGCCCGATCGATCTGCAGCAGGGGCGGCCCGTGTACGTCCTGACCTCCACACCCGGAGTCGAGCAGCTGGAGATGGCGCTCAGGAACGCCAAGGTAAGCCTGCGTGGGCCGGTCGGGGTCGTTCTCACCACGACCGCCGATGGCAAGCTCGAACTGGCACTGAGCAGCGACAGCGCACGTAACCTCGATCTGCTGGTGACGGTGCGGGCGCCCGAACTCTTCACGGCGGCTCCGCCGTCCGTCGGCATGGCCGACCTCGCTCCGCAGGAAACGCGGACGGTGGTCCTTGCGCCTGACAGCAGGCCGGCAGCCG
>Ga0111189_1019_pt1 | contig 15220 bp, 11 predicted proteins | sample DeeMarSWOR324_28_FD_80357 | JGI IMG/M metagenome (GOLD analysis project Ga0111189, IMG submission 80357) | Planctomycetes bacterium SM23_32 | reverse complement strand
TCCAGCGGCAATTCGACCAGCCGGAACCACCTGCCATCGGTCTCGATGAGGATGTGGGTCTGCTCAATCATTCTGCCGCGTGCGGTCTCGGTCGTGATGTCCGGCCACGTGAAACGCCGCTCGTGAATGAAGGTGTGGTACACGCGGTGCGATCCCCCGAGCCAGCGGATCACGTCTGTGGACGGATGCTGCCAGGCCCGCGGGTTCATCGCCTTGGACTTGAAGCCCTCATCTCCCATGGACGCGACAGATATGACCGGCCCGGAACCCAGCCCTTTGAGGAACCGCTCGCAGGCGTGGGAACTGCCATGATGCGGCACCTTGAGCACGTCACAGTCCAGCAGGTCCAGACGCCCCTCTGCCCGGAGGTGCTCAAGCAGTGCCTCCTCTGACTTCTCGTTGTGGTCGCCGGTGAATAGCATCTCGAACTCGCCGTACCGCAGCCTGAAGGTGACGCTGTTGCCGTTGATGGTCTGGCCCCAGTCGCTCCTGCCGTACGGCGAAAGGACCTCCAGCGGCCAGAGGACGTCGAACTCCACCCCAGAGAGGTCTCTGCCAAGTTCCTGTTCGCGCTCTGTGACAAAGGCTGCCCCTGCGTAGGCGCGCTGGAACGCGGACAGGCCATAGTCGTCAGCATTCCAGATGATCGCCTCTGCGAGTTCCTCGTACAGGCCATGGAGTTCCTGCGCCCCGAGGGCTGCTCGCAGACTCGCGAGATCCTCAATCAGGTACTGCCCGTCGATCCTGCCGGCGTGTTCGTGCCCCTCCGGGTACAGGAAAGCCATCCCGCACCGTAAACGCGGGCGCTTGTACGTGTACACGGCGGGCCTGTCGGGCCGTCTCTTCTGTGGGAAACCCCGATGCCCGGGCTTGTAGGACGCGAGTCCGTTGTGGTAAACCGTGTCGAAGGTTGCTTCACTCCCCTCAAGCAGACGGATCAGTCCGACGACGTGGTCCATGTCGTGGTGGGTGATGACCGTATACTCCACGGCCGGCCGGCCTCCCGCATACAGCCGTTCAAGGAAATCCTGCATCCGCCAGTCCTCGCTTCTCGGCGTCGACCCTCCGTCTATCAGGATGTCGACCCGTTCTGTTCGTTCGGACTGTCCGTCATCCGGGTCAGGATCGTAGTCATAGCGTCTCGGGAGTTGGATGATGATCCCGTCACCCTGCTCCACGTTGACTATCCAGATCCGAAGGACATCCATGGCCTGGGGGACGTGGTCAAGGCGTTGCTCACGCCCGAAGGTCGCGTAATCCGGGGGAGACGCCCATGCTGTGCTAACCAGGGCGCAGACGAATGCCGTCAGGCCGAGGCACCTGAACGCCCGCGCGCCGCCTCGCCATGAGCCAGGAAAGCGGGCACTATGATGGCGAGTGCGTCTGGTTTCATGAGACATGGGTTCCCTTTCCTGCGCCTGCGGAAGCTCCCGCAGCACCGCTGGTAGTCCGTTGCCTGGCTGCGCCGGCAAAGGGCATGTGCATCCGTGCCTGTCCGACGCCCTCTTGCGTGGTCTCGGTGGGGGGCTGCCCGGACAGGCGAGCATGCGGCGGTCCCTACTGTAAATACACCAAAACCGCAGCCACCCTGCGCCCATTGCCCGGCGGTGGCAGCCAAGAGGGTAGAAGTGACTTTCGCAAACCGAGTGGCCCTATGGTACAATGCCATTCGGCTCGGTGGCACACGTTGTTGCTGAATCGCCCATCCCAGCGCAAGGGCCGCTCGCCATGCCTGTTTACGGCGAGCGGCCCGCTATCGACACGGGCGCTGGCTCTGACCGGTGCGTCGACAAACCGGTGGGACATGCCTTCGTGGCTGGCGTGCCGACTGTCTCGCTTCTACTGAATCGGCTCTGCAGTCTTGTGTCTGGTGCTGCGCTCGATGCGGCGTCCCCTGATGCTTGGCGACCTGTCGACGTGCCCCGCTCCTGGTCCACTGGAGCGACACCTAAAACAGGTACCAGAAACGTTTGCATCATCGCAGGATTCCAGTATGGTGGTGATGGCCGCCACAGGAGTAGTGGTGTCATGTCCCCAGGCGATCGAACGAGCATGGGCGGGCCGGGTGACCGGTTTGAGACAACCGACTGGGCCAGCATCCTCCGCACCCGGACACCCGACGACGATGAGCGGCGGGAGGCGATGGGCCGGATGATTGCACAGTACTGGAAGCCCATCTACTGCTATCTACGCCGTCAGGGCTTTGGCAATGAGGAGGCCAAAGACCTGGCCCAGGGCTTCTTCCACGAGGTCGTGCTCGGCCGCGAGCTGGTGCAGAAGGCGGATTCCGCAAAGGGCCGGTTCCGCAGTTTCCTGCTGGTTTCGCTGGGACACTACGTGGCGAACGTCCGTCGGGCCGGCGCCTCCCCGAGGCGGAGGCCTCCGGGGGGCGTGATTCCGGTGGAGGCGATTGAGTCGTTTGAGATCCCCGACCGGGGCTGCGACATGACGCCGGAGGCGGCCTTCAACTACGAATGGGCTGCGACGCTGCTTGAGCAGGTGCTGGAGCAGGTGGAGTGCGACTGCCGCGATCGGGGCCAGCAGACACACTGGGAGGTGTTCCGCCTCCGGGTCGTGAAACCGATCATGGAGGACTCAGAGCCACCGGCCATCACCGAGGTCTGCGCCCAGGCCGGGGTCGCCGACCTCGCGAGAGCATCGAACATGATCGTCACTGTGAAGCGAAGGTTCCGGGCCGTTCTCGCCCAGCATGTACGACGGCTCGTGGCTTCAGAAGCCGATGTGGAAGCAGAGATGCGCGAGTTGACGGCCATTCTCTCCGAAAGCGGCGCAGGATTCTGAGCCGTTCGGTGTACTTCATACCGAAAGACCCACTCCTACTGCCTTACGACGGATCGACGTATGCAAGGCGACGACTGTGGGAGCAGAACAGTGCAAGCGCCGGCCTCAGACAGGAGGTCCGTTGGAGTGAGGCCGACCCTTTCCCATCTGCGCGCTGACCAGGTAGCAAGCCTTATGGGGATTGGGGTGGGGCCCCGCCGGGTCGACGCGAGGCAGGATCAACCTGTCGCGGCCGAGTTGGCGACGCTGTTGTACGAAGAGAGGCTGCCGGACGACTCGCACCCGGACTCGCCGCGAGAGGTCCTTGGGCGGCCCTGTGACGAGTTGAGTTCGTACTGCACGATCGCCGAACTGCTGTTCGCTTCGGTTCCGGACTTGGTTGCTCTTACAGATCTGAAGAATTACGCGAAGCTGCTCGATCAGAAAGAGTCTTCAACCTCTACCAAGGCGACAGCAACGTCCATCTACTATGCGGCGATCGCAGCGGCACTGGTCGCACACAACGAGAGGATCACTAAGCACGGATACCGCGACTTGGCGCGTTACTTCGCCGAGATTGCGAGCAAGCCGTGGATGACGGCTGATCTGAAAGCCCTTTTCGTCAAGGCTCGAGACACCTGCCAGAAACACGCCGGAGAGGACGGCGCGGCGGCGGATGCTTAGCGGCCGTGCCTTGGGGGAGGCAACACTCGTCTGCGGAGTAGCCCTCCGGCCTGCTGGCCCTGTCTCGCGTGAAGCGAAGTGGTCAAGCAGGCGACTGTGGTAGCGTCGTCCGCGCGATGGGCCAGCAACCTGTTTGCGAGTGTCTCAGGCTGTCAATCCGGGGGACCGCTGCCCCCTGTAATAACGAACAGGCCGCAAGGAACGGGTGAAAAGTTAGGAGAAAGGCGATGACGGAGCAAGGACCTACAGGTCCCACAGGCACGACCGGCCCCACCGGCCCATCCGGTCCGACGGGAGATCCTGCCGAGATGATGACCGGCCCTATCGGCCTCACCGGCGGTACTGGGCCCACAGGCGGTACCGGCGGAAGCGGCCCGACGGGCGGTACGGGCGGAACGGGAAGGACCGGCAAGACCGGACCTACCGGCCCGAAGACGGCAATCCTCAACCTTGGGGGGGAATGGCGCGGCCTCAGTTGTATCGAGGCACCCGCGGTGTTGTTCTTCGATGTGGCGGAGGTCACGATCCCGGCGACGGCTGCCGAAGGCCGGGTGCCGGTCGACCCGCTCTTCGCCGAGGCGTGTGAGCCCGGTTCCCTCTGTGTGCTGGCCGCGCAGCCCGACGTGCCTCTCGCCGGAACACCGGGAGCCGAGGTCAGTGACGACAACGAGGTCGTCGTCCGCTGTCCCCCGAACGGAGATGGGGAGGTGTCTCTGCACATCCTCCTGGCCGGCGTGCGCCGCGGGTTCACGGAGCGATTCCCCGTGTTCACGGAGGAGCAGGCTCGGCGGAACGAAGCGTTCTGGCAGCAGTCCGTGGAAGTCGAGGCGACGGTCTAAGCGGCATGCGGACAGGAAGGGCACGCTCTCATGGCGCTCTGGTACGACTGCGGCAACGGATGGGTGAAGAGCCGGGGCCTGGCACGCTGTAATCTCGGCGTGGACGCCTATCTGTGCTGTCCCGGCCCATCGCTCGCGGAGGTGGACACCTCGGCCCTCAAGGGTCCAGGCAGGATGGTCTTCGCTGTCACCACCGCGTATCCCGCCGTCCGCCCCGACGTATGGGTGGGCACGGACGTGCCGGAGTGTTATGACCGTCGGGTGTGGGCCGAGCCGTTCATCAAGGTCGCGCGGGGCAACTACGGGGGCAGACGCTGTCAGGGACGTCCCCTCAGGGAGTTCCCCAACGTCTTCTTTGCCGACATCGAGAACGCGCCGTTCTGCGAGATCCTGGACCGGCGGGCTCACGACGTGAGATTCGTGTGGAACCGGAACACGTTCACGACAGCCCTGCACCTGGTGCTATGGATGGGGGGAAGGCGCATCTTCCTGGTCGGGTGTGATTTCGGGGGCAAGCGCGACTACCACGACGACCGTGAGTTGTCTGAGGACCAGCGTGCGGCGAACCAACACCTCATGGCGAACTTGGTGAACGACCTTCGAGGCCTGACTCCGGCAGCGAAGGAGCGCGGCATCGGGATCATCAGTTGCACGCCGGACTCACCCATCAACGAATTCCTGCCTTTTGTTCCGCTGGTTAAGGCCTTGGTGCTGTCCGAGTCCCAGGCTCCCGACAGACAAGCGCCGATCCTGCATGCGACCGATGCCGAACGGTGTCAGTGGAGGGGCGACCCTCCCGAGGAGCGTGGGGTATTGGTTGGCTTTGATGCCGCCTGTGAATGGCTCGTGCCTTGGTGGTTCGACAACTTCCACAAACATAACACCCTTCCCGTCGCCTTTGCTGACTTCGGGATGAGCGAGGCCATGCGCGGCTGGTGCGGCGACCGGGGCCGAATGGTGGATGTTACCGACGTTCCCGTGGCAAGAGCGTGTTTTCGGAAGCCGTTCGCCATTCTGCGGGCGCCGTTCAAGGAGGTCTTGTCCCTCGAACCCGACTGCGAAGTGCGAGGGTCCGTCAGGCCGCTTCTCGAGTCCTGCCGCGGCAGTGGTGTTGCCCTGGCGCCTGCCGCGAAGGGCCGATCGGTTGCCGCAGAGGCGACAGACGGCTGGTTCGCGATGTGCACCCCTGACACCACAATGTGGGACGCCGGGATTATCGCGGTGAACCACGGGCACTCGTTCGTCACCGACTGGGCGGCAGAAGCCTTGGCGAGGGAGCAAGAGTACAAGGGCGACAACGAGGCCCTCGCTCGCGTGATCGCGCAGGGTGGCTACGAGGTAAGCCGGATGCCGCCATCGCTGGCCTTCAACCGGTATCGCGGTCCCGACAACGGGTCGGCAGTCTTCCACTGGACCGGCACACGGGGCAAGGTCATCCTCAAAGAGCGTCTGGACGCCGAGCCAACGGATGCCGGACCGACTCTCGCAACGACCCATCCCGTGCAGTGGGCAAGCCAGCCAAGCGAGGACCTCGGCGTGATGGTGCCGGTTTGCCGGGGTCAAGAGGACCTCGTGCCCTGGTGGTGGCATGCGTACGCGCGCCGTAACCAGTGGCCAGTGGTCTTTGCAGACTTCGGCATGGATTCCGAGACACGCCGTTGGTGCGAGGCGCGTGGGAGGATTACTCCCCACGGCGCACCCAATGGCATTGACGGCTGGTTCCGTAAACCTTTCGCCCTGTTGCAGAGCCCGTTTCGGCGAACGGTCTGGTGCGACCTGGATTGTGAGGTCCGCGAAAACGTTGCCAGGGTAGCGTCCGTGGGCGGCAACCGGTTGGCGATCGGGCGGGACTGGTCCTATCCGGTCAGACTGCGCGAGCGGCTGTCCTTTGGAGGTCCATACTGGTGTGGCGGTTGCCTGGTTGTCACACAGGGTGACCCGCTTGTGTTGGAATGGGCCGAGGCCGTCCTGGAAAAGCACAAGGCGTTCCGTGGCGACCAGGAGATCCTCAGCGCACTGCTTGGCGAGAAGCCCTCGGATGCCGTCGCGGAGATACCGCTCGAGATTCTGCGTTCGAGGCAGGAAGGCGAAGCCGACGGCGTGGTGATCGTTCACTGGAGCGGGCCCGGGGGCAAGGGCGCCATCCGCCGGGCTTGGTCGGCCATCCAGGCTGGCGTGTGTCGTGACATGCGATCTGCCTTCCACCGTGACTGGACACACGTCAAGCCCATCTCTGACCGCGGGGTAGTCGCCGGCTTTGATGAGGGGCAGGAATGGCTGTTGGACTGGTGGTGGTCGAACTACTCGACGCACAATGACCTGCCCGTCCTGTTTGTGGACCTCGGCATGAGCGCGGCGGCACGAGAATGGTGCGCCGAACGCGGACTCCTGGCCAAGGCCCCGGCCGCCGACTGCTACGGCTGGTTCAAGAAGCCTTTGGCGCTCCTGGAATCTCCTTTCAGGCAGGCGATCTGGCTGGACGCAGACTGCGAAGTGCGCGGGGGCCTGACACAACTGTTCGAGTTCTGCGCGGACGACGGCATAGGGATGACGGTTGACCGGGGCACACCCCGGAGTTTCCGTGACGCCATGCCGCCCGAGGCGCTAATCTACAACAGCGGGGTCATCGCCTTCAACCACGGCGACCCGGTCATCCCCCAGTGGGCGTCGATGACGATGGCGCTGCGGTCGGACCGTCCAGGTGACGCTCGCTATGGACAACCTGGCGACCAGGAGACGCTGGCCCTGACGCTCTGTCGATATGTCCAAGGTCGCGTCTGCGACATCCCGATGGACCTGGTCCGCCTGCGCCTTAGCGATGGTGACGGCCCCGCCCTTGTGATGCACTGGACCGGACCGGACGGGAAGCAGCGCATCAGGGATGCCATGGATCGCTCTCCAGTCTATGAGGCGGCCGGGTAGGGGCGATGGTGGTACGCGCGGGGCAGCCACCTGGCCTGTCAAGGAAGACTAACCGGGGAGGCTGAGCCCCAAGCGCCGCGGCCCGTCAAAGGGCGCGGATATCCGTCCGACGCGGATGGACAGGAACCGCTGACCAATGTGCAGGAATCCGACACAAAGGAGCCGACTCTCGGGACCTCGGACTGGACGGCCCACCATGACGGGCCGCTGGGGGAGTCCCGCGAGCCATGCCCCCAGGAGGTGCGGCTTGTCCGCCCTGAAGCCAAACGGAAGCCCCGCGCGGCGGTCTTCCCCCAATGTCCTTTCCAAGACTCGTCCGCGCGGGGACCTTTTTTCGGGCTTGTCTGATCAGATGAGGGGACGCAGCCAGATGTTGAATCCGGTGAGGGTGGCTGCGCCCCGCCTTTCCCGCGAGCGCCACCGGGGCCTAACCACGCCGGCTCCGACGAGGTCGGCTCGTAGCTGAACTGGGGCGTATCAGCCCCCATCCGGTTCCACTACCATTGTCTCGTCGGCCTCCTCTATCGGCAGTGGGACGAATTCCTCATATCGCTTGCGGACGCCCTCCGCCTCGGCCTCTTTCCCCTGCACCCGCAGCACCACCACCAAGCTCTTCAGTGCCCGACGTAGGATATGGGGTACCCGATTGCCGGTTACGTCGTTTCCTATCTCAAGAATCTCCTTGTACAGGAATTCGGCCTCCACGTGCTCCTTGTCGCCGAACAGGGCGTTGGCCAGGTTGAGCATGCTCAGGAGCGTGTCCGGATGCCGCTTGCCCAAGACCCGCACACGGACCTCGAGGACCTCTCGGTAGAGTGCTACGGCCTGACGGAACCTGCGCTGCTGATAAAGGTCGGTGGCCAGGTTGCTCTTGAATTCCAGCACCGGGGGATGCTCCTTGCCGAGGAACCTCTCGCCGAGCCTCAGCCCCTCTCGGTGCAACTCCTCGGCCTCGGCGTACCTGCGGCGGTGACAGTAGTTGTTGGCCACCTCATTCATGGAAGCAAGGGCCTCGGCCATCCACCTGTTCGCGGCACGCTGGCGCAGTTCAAGCACCCGTTCATGAAGCGGCTCCGCCTCGGCCCGGCGGCCCATTTTGATCAGCGCATTGGCCACGGCGGTCAGGGACTTGACCGTCGCGGCGTGGTCCTCCCCCAACACCCGCTCGCGGGTCTCGGCCGCCGTCTTGTACAGCCGCAGCGCCTCGTCGCGCCTGCCCAGGGCCCAAAGGGTGTTGGCCAGATCATCCATTGATGACAGTGTGTCCTGATGGTTCTCGCCCAGGACCCGTTGGCGTGCCTCCAGCACCTGCCTGTACAGCGATTCCGCTTCGGCCAGATTCCCCCGGCCCCACAGAATCTTGGCCAAGTCTGCCATGAAGACAAGGGTGGTGGGATCGTCCTCTCCCAGTGCCCGGCGGCTCATCTCGAGCGTCTGCCTCGCCAGGTCCTCGCTTTCCGCCTTTTTGTCCCCGCCGAAGAGGGACTTGGCCAAGTCATTCACGGCGCTGAGCGTGTCAGGATGGTCCTCACCGAGGACTTTCCTGCGCCTCGTCACCACCAGCGTGAGCAGACGTTCGGCCTCCAGAGCCTTCTTCTGGAGCCGCTGGGTGTTCGCCAAGCCATGCATGGATTCCAGGGCACTCGGGTCGTCTCGCCCGAGAATCCCTTCTCGGAGTTCCAGGGCGGCCGAGAAGTGCTTGTGGGCCTTGTCATAGTCGCCCAGCATCACGTAACTTGTCCCGAGGCGCTGGTGCATCGCTGCCTCAGTCAGGGGCTGACCGGAGAACCCCCGCCTGACCTGCCTTCCAACTCCGTCGAACACATCGTGGGCTGCAACTTCTCGGCCGTGGCCCCCCGCCCGGCCAATGGTCTCGATCGTGTCGTCAAAGAGGGTGGAGAGAGACGTCGCCCTGTCGGCCTCCTTCCGCGCTTCGTCGCGCGCCTGGGCGATGTTGACATAGGACCACACGGCCAAACCGACGAGGGAGACCGACACCAGCGCCGCAACCGCCACGCGACCGCGGTACTTGCGGAGGCGCTTGCGGAGGAAGTAGGCCATCGTCGGCCGCCTTGCAGCTATCGGCTCACCCGTCAGGTACCTGTCAATGTCATCAGCCAGGTCCCCAGCCGAACCGTATCGCTCGTCCGGCTCGTGGGCCAGGGCCTTCAGAAGCAGCGCCTCAAGTTCGCCGTCAACATCCTTCGCCATCCCACGGGGCCTTCGGGCCTCCTCCTCCGCAATCCGGCGGAGCACGTCATACCGCGTCCCCGTCAGGTCGTGAGGAGACGCTCCGGTGAGCAGGCGGTAGAGGACCACGCCAAGGCTGTATACGTCGCTCCGCGTGTCAGCCTCAATAGGCTTGCCGGCCGCCTGCTCAGGCGACATGTAGGCGGGCGTGCCGACTACGTCTCCACCCAAAGAGACGGTCAACGCCGGACCTTCGTCCAGAACGGCCTTGGCCAGGCCGAAGTCCACGATATGCGGCTGGCCGTCCCCGGTCACCAGGACGTTGGATGGCTTCAGGTCGCGGTGAATCACGCCGCGTTGGTGGGCATGCTGGACGGCTCGACAGACGTCTCGCACCAGGCTCAAAACCTGCTGCCTGTTGAGGCCGTTCTGCTGAACGTACTCATCCAGCGGCACGCCATCGATTAACTCCATGGCGTAGTAATACATGCTGTAGTAGAGGCCGCTGTCGTACACCCTGGCGATGTGGGGATGCTCCAGCCGGGCTGCCAGTTCGACCTCTCGCTCGAAGCGCCGCTGCTCTCGGTCCGATCCGAACGCGGCGCGACCGAGGACCTTCAGGGCCACCTGACGCCCCGTGCTTTGCTGCACGGCTCGCCAGACCGTGCCCATTCCACCTTGGCCCAGCAGGTCGGTTGCGTCGTATCCCTCGATCTGCGGGGGCTGTCTTGCCGGTCCCGCTGGTTGAACGCCGCCCGGCTCACTCATCGGCGGTAGTCGTCCCTCGTCGCCGCTGTCAGACATGCCAGAAGCCTCCATGGGGCCATTGAGGCCCATCGCCCTGGTCCCTTCCCTGCCATCAGCGTCTGCAGCGCAAGACCCCCGTGCCAAGGCACTTCCTGGTCTGTCGCTCAGCCAGGTCTCCCCAGTGCTGTCTTTGCGGCCCTTTCCCCGCGCGTGAGCCGGAGACTACGGGAAAGGCCATATTGATGTCAAGTCACGCCTGGACAAACACTTAGCGGAGGCGGTTGCCTAGGGCAGCGCTATTGCCCCCAGCCGGGTATCGGCACCGCTCTCACAGAATGGCTCCGCCGGACGGTTTTTCCCCCTGAGCGCGCAATGCCGCCTGGATTCGCGTGTACTTCATTGCGGGCAGGCTGCCCCACCAAAGCGCAACCAGAGGCCCTTGTTACCCGCGGGTAGGCCCGCTGGGAGGGGGTGGGGGGCTGTGGCAGAGACACTCGCAGGCGGCCTGCCCCTGACCAGCGAGACAGGGGCGGTGCGATCGGGGGAAGACCGCTCTCCGCAGACTGATCGCGTCGGCAACAGGTACGCTGGCCCCGCATGGCATTCGCACAAACCGGGGGGCGGCTCTGGGGGGGAAGTCACGAGCCGCCCCCTTGGCTGAGAACCTCTCCCAGCCTGGGCATATTATCTTGCTCAGCAGGGAGTCGACTGCCGTCACACGCTGTCTTCCAGGACTTCGTAGCAGAACCGTAGTGCGTGCAGCGCGAAGGTGAAGAGGCACTTCCTTACTGCGGGACTGCCCAGCCTCGGGTACTCGTCCCCCTTTCCCCAATCGGTCTCGATGTGGAGAACATTACTGGCCTTGTGTCTTTTCTGGTAGCATCGACCTGGCGGGAGGTACCTGAGATGTCTTGCGAGGGCCGCTTCCCGTTCGGCGTGGCTCATCCCGGTCCAGACTGTCACCCATGCTCCGAATGCGTGCTTCGCGTGGCGCAGGTCCCAGAATCCCAAGTAGGCGTTCCGTGATGCCGAGAACCTGAAGACGGCGCGTCTGCGCGACGGCCCCTGAATGGCACCGCTCAGCGCCATCCTCCTGAAGCCGGGATCATCGAATCGCTGGCGGCGCAGCCACTTGAACAGGGCGTTGAGGACGGCCTCGCACGCCTCGCGTGCCGCGCGATTCGTGAGACTCCCCGCACCACCGTCTCGCTGAGGCTACCTATGGTGCCGGCGCGCCCTACTTCGGCGTCAGCTTCGCGAGTGCCGCGGCCAGGGCCTTCAGCGCCGCCTTGTCCGTCGTGTAGACGACGGACTTCCCCTGACGTGTGCCGATCACCAGCCGGCCCATGCGCAGCAGACCGAGGTGATGGCTGACCGTCGGCTGCTTCAGACCAAGGCCCCTGCACAGGGCCGTCACGTTCTTCGGACCCTTCGCCAGAAGGGAGAGGATTCCCAGACGCGTTGCGTCTGAGAGGAGACTGAAACCCCGTGCCCATTCTCGCCGGTCGTTTGCAGCGCTTCTCGCCATGTCTCTGTCCTTTCACTTTAATCCCAACGCAATTCCTAACAGCGTGTGGCCACGGTTTCAAGAGAAAACTACTTCGTGGGCGGTGTTCCCGAACCGGCCTATCGGCGCATCGGCAAAGGCCCGGCGAAAGCTCATAGAGCGCCGGATCAAGTATATCACACCGGCGCGGCCCGTGGCTGCGAACCAGGCGAACGACCAGCACCGGGGCCGTGCCTGCCTGACCTGCCCCCGATTCTCGTGCCAACCTGAATGAGAGTCAAGTTGCCATCTCCTGCGTGTGCTGCGGAGGGTGAGGCGTAGCCGAACCCGGAGCAGCACACGTCGCCGCGAAAAGCGTCAGCTGCCTCGGGTATCAACGTCACTGCCTTCTCGAGGCACCGCCGGCTGCGCGAGTCTTCCACGTCCCAGAAGTGAGCATGACCCTCGAAGAAGAGCAACTCCCCCTTAAGCATCGCAGACCTGCGGCTTTCGCCGAGCGATGCTTTCGCGTCTCCAAGAAGCTGGGAGATGGCCCGATGCTCGAAACGGTTGTAACTAACCCAAGCCTGAGCCATAAGCACTTCGGGCCGGGATTCCCGCATCGCCTCCGGCAGGCGAGCCAGTCGTCGTTCCAGAACGTGCCATCGCCCACTTATCAAGGCGTCGTGACGGCTCTCGTTAACAAGCCGCGTGGCGGCGACGCTGTCTCCGGCGGCCACTGCATGTTGGATGGCTTCGTCAGTGAGGCCCTCCTGCGCAAACCACTCGCAGGCACGCGAGTGCAGCGTGGCGATGTCGTCGGCACTTCGCCTGCGCCGCAACTGCCGCTGCAGCATCTGCTGGAACAGATGATGGTAACGAAACCAGCACCCTTGGCTGTCCAGTGAAATGACGAAGAGGTTCTCCTTGACCAGCCAGTTAATGAACTGCCGCGGATCGCAGCTGCCTTTTTTCGTTCGTGCACTCGCGCCACCCGCGTGCAGCGCCTCACAGAGAGCCGCACAGAACCGGTCCAGGATCGAGGTTTCGACGAGGCAGGCTACGAACTCGGGAGTGTGCCTCGATAGGACCTCCGCAACCAGATACTCCGCGATGTGCCCTGAGCTTCCGTGCAACTCCTGGGCGAGGCGCCTCACGTCGCCTCGGTCGCGCAGGTACAGGCCCGCCAGGCGCAGCCCCGTCACCCAGCCCTCCGTCTTCTCATCAAGCAGAGCGGCCGTGGCTTCATCCACCGAGACGTTGGTCATCTTGCTCAGGAACGCCGCTGCCTCAGCCGGCGTGAAACGCAGATCGGCGGCCCGGATCTCCGTCACCTGCCCGCGCGCCCGCAGCCGGGCGATTGGCAAAGGGGGGTCCCGCCGGGTCACAGGACCAGGTGCATCGCGTGAGGCGGGTGGGTCAGCAGTTCGGTCAGCAGCTCGTGGACCGGCAGGCCTCGGACGTTTTGGTAATCGTCCAGCACGAGGATGAACGGCTCCTCGACCTCGGCCAGTTCGTTCAGGAGATGACGCGCCAGCACCGCCACGGGCGGCAGCGTGGGAGCACTCAGCAGGGCCTCGGTCCGCGGCTTGGCCGCGCAAAGCAGCGGTCGGACGGCAGCCACCACGTAAGGAAGGCACAGAGATAACAACCTGGTAACACCCCCCGCCGCCGGCTGAAGCCGCACGCCCCGAGACGAGTGACGTAACTCTATCATCGATAAGTACTTAGAAACTATCTCAAAACGCCTTCTAACCGGTGGAGGCGTCGGAACCAGAGCAAGACGCACGCGAGTTTGATGAGCCCGAGGTAGTTACATGCTTTCTTGGCATAGCGCACCAGGATGGCGCGGCACTTCGAGAGCCAGGCCAGCGTCCGCTCAACCACCCAGCGCCGGGCGGGGTACCGTTGGCGCTGGCTCGCGTCCATCTTCTCCTCGCCGATCCGCCGGATGTGGGGCACGTAGCCGGCCGCCTCGGCCGCCGTCTGGCCCGTCGGGTTGTCATACGCCTTGTCCAGACACAAATGCTGTGGCGCCTCGGGCGTGGCGTCAGGACGGTCCACCACCATGGCCTCGATCGTCTCCCGCAACAGTTTCGTGTCGTGCACGTTCGCCCCGGCGACCACGCACCCCAACGGCCCGCCGTCGGCTTCCACGATCAGGCTGCGTTTTACGCCGTTTTTCGCCCGATCCGTGGGGTTCGGGCCGACCTCGCCCCCCCAAAACGCGCCTTGCCCATGGCGGCATCGGCTGCCTGCCACTGCCAGTCGACGCCGCCCAGGTCCTCGCACGAGGCGACCAGAAGGGCCCAGGTCCGGTCAAAGATCCCCCGTTCGATCCACCGCTGAAAGGTCCGGTGGACACTGCTGTCATCGCCGAACTCCTTCGGCAGGGCGTTCCACTGGCACCCGGTCCGCAGGTGATAGACGATCCCGTTCAGGGCCGCCCGTTGATCGATACGCTTGCGGCCGGTCGGCGCGGGCGGGTCGAGTTCGTCCAGGACGGTCTGGAACCTCGCCCACAGGGCGTCCGGCACCCGCCAGATCGTCGGCAACGGTTTGACCTTGCGTTTCGTTCGTCCCATCTGTGGCTCCCTCCCCAGGGTCCCCCACAGATGGTTATCGGCTAACGGAGCACTTTTGAGATAGTTTCTTAGTGGTGCCGAAGGGGGGAGTCGAACCCCCACGGCCGGTGAAGGCCACGGGATTTTGAATCCGAGGGTCTGGGGTACAATCAGGTCTAACGAGGGCAAAACAGGGCCTTTGAGGTACATTGACAGCCAGCCAGGGCGCCGTTCTTTGTTGCGATTTTGTGAGCAGCCTGTCGCAGGACTGGTCGGCAACTGTCGATGTATTCTTGAGATGGCAGAACCGGGCGGGCGGCGATTCGCGGCGCTGGTCGTGGAAGGAGGTCGTCGGGCCCCGAACCCGACGGCAGTCCCTATCGTGGATGGGAGAACGGCCGGGATGCCACGATTCGGCTGACGGCTACAGTCGGAAGGCGTGGAACGGTGCGCTACGTCAGGACGGCGGGGAAGCCGTTTGCTCACGGCCTGTCGCGGGCTGAGATTTCAGATGGTCTGCTTTCGCACGAGGCCGCTTCGCGAAGGGCACGACGGAGGCGGCGAGCAGAGGTCCAGTGCGGCTGTAAGGCCCAAGCAAGGTGGAGGAGATACGCCCGGTCGGCCGCCAAGGTAGTCTGATGGGGCGGCGCGCGGTATCTTCGTGGCTGCGCGTGAGGGCCGTCCGTAGCACACGGAGGGAGCAGCCCGCCCGGTCGGCCGCGGACTGCTGCCTGCCCGCCGTCATTCTGGGGACGGCTATCGTCCTGCGCGCCAGGCATCCAGTTCGCCCGGTTTACAGAAGCCCACCGACCAGGCGTCGCCGTTCAGGGAACCGATGGGGAACTGCATCTCGGTGCCGTTGAAGATCACCGGCTGCGGCGGGGTGAAGGCGAACGTCAGGTTCCATTTCGCGCCGGGGAAGGCCAGTTCGGCGGCGGCGATCTTCAGCTTCGTGCCGGGCTTCGCCTCAACTTCCTTGCCGCTGGCATCCACTGCAATAATCCGCG
>Ga0111189_1016_pt1 | contig 15482 bp, 14 predicted proteins | sample DeeMarSWOR324_28_FD_80357 | JGI IMG/M metagenome (GOLD analysis project Ga0111189, IMG submission 80357) | Planctomycetes bacterium SM23_32 | reverse complement strand
CTTGCGGAGATGCTGAGGCAACAGGAAGAGGAACGGACGACCGCCGAGCCCGGGCCCGAGCCGGGCGACGCAACAGAGGGCTAAGGCCCCTACCCCGAGGAAGAGGCATGTCCGTCGCAGCCCCCACCGCAGACGCCTGGCTCCCATCCTTCAGGGAGCGCTGCGTCCGCGTGCCGCAGGGGCTCTGGATCGCGCTGATCGCTCTGCTCGTGCTGGACTACGCCTGGACGGCCAGGGACCTGGTGCACGGCTGGGTTGCGCGGGATCGGCTTGTGCTGGGCCTGGTGGTGCTGGCCGGAGCGGCCTTCCTGATCTGGGACAGACGCGAGGAGATCGCCCGTGCGCCCAGCCGGCCGACGAGCTGGGGGGCGGCCTTCATTGCGTTCTCGGTGCTGCTGCTGTTTGTGGGCACGCGCGCAGGCCTGATGTTCCTGGGCGGCATGACGAGCGTGTTCGTGCGGGGCGTCTCCATCGTGTCGTTCCTGTGCGGAGCGATGCTGCTCCTGGGGGGCTGGCGCGTCATGTGGCCGTTGTGGCTGCCGGCTGTGCTGCTGCTGTTCCTCTACCCCGAGACGAACCTGACAGCCTACTGGGTGCCGCTGCGCCTGCAGACCCTGGCCGCCGTCATCTGCGAAAAGGTCATCGCGCTCTTCGGCGTGGCGGTGGTAAGGGAGGGCCACGTGCTGGACACGCCCGGCTTCACGGCCAACGTGGAGGAGGCGTGCAGCGGCATACGCTCCCTGATGACGGTCGTGCCGACGGCCATCTTCATCAGCGCCTACGGGCTCAAGCGCCCCGGGCCGAAGATGGCGCTCGTGCTGCTGGCCGTGCCGTTCACCATCATGGCCAACGTCGTGCGCGTCGTGGTCACAGTCGCCCTGGGCATCTACGTGGGTCACGAGGCCGCCGAGGGCTTCTTCCACTACTTCGCTGGGCTCGGCATCTTCCTGCTCTGCCTGGCCGGCCTGCTGGCGATGATGAAGCTGTTGCAGCTCGTGGAGGCCGATCTGAAGGAGCAAGGCGGCGAAGACGCCGCGTCCCCGGCCGAGGCGGGTGCCAGCTCGGCCGCGCACGCACCGAAGGCGGCGCTGGTCGGGATGGGCGCGGCGCTGGCGTTAGGCGTGCTCTACCAGGGGGCCGAGGCGTACAGCCTGGCCACGATGGCCCGCCACTACCCGGAGCCGGCCCTGGACGCGATCCCAACCAGGGTGGACGGCTGGGTCTCGCAGGAACTGGAGATACCCCAGGCCATCTTCGAGGTGAGGAACCCGGAGAAGGTCGTCTACCGGGAATATCGCGCTTACGGCAAGCTGCCCATCCAAGTGCTGGTGCTCTACTGGCCGCCCAAGACGGGCGGCTCCGGCCAGCAGTGGGGCCACAACCCCGAGATCTGCGCCCCCTACCACGGCCTCCAGCAGCTCTCTACGAAGACCTACGAGGCGGACACGCCCTCGGAGCTCGTGCCGCGCATATCCCTCCGCTCCAGCGTCTACCAGAGCCCCACCGGGAACATTCTGGTCACCTCGACCCAGCAGGTGGGCCTGCGGTCGGTCGCCGACATGCCCCGCAGCTACCTGGGCAAGGCCGCGTTCGGCATCAGGCAGCTGCTCGCCGGGCCCGACCCGCAGGCGTGCATGGTGGTCTTCCAGCTCGTCAGCCCTGTCACCGGGGCCGCCGAGAGCGTCATGGCGACCCACGAGAGCTTCGCCGCGTCGCTGGTGAGCGCCACGGTGGACGAGGTGCTCCGCCCCCTGTTTGAAGCCGGCTGACGCCCCTCACGCCACGGTTCAACGGAGAGCGAAGCAGAGCCGGTGTGCGCCGGCAACACCCGGCGGCCCAGGCTATTGGGCATCTTGGACGGTCCCGGAAGCCTCGAGTTCGTGCAGCGCGTCAGCCAGACGCCGGGCGACGGCACGATTGCCCTGCGGCGTGAGGTGAACTCGGCCCCTGTAGAAGACGGCTTCGTCAGGCCCCCACGAGTCGAGAAGGTCAACCACCAGAGCGCCGTGCTGTTGAGCGAAAGCGGTGAACTGCGCTCGCAGCAGCGGGTATCGAGGTCCTTCGGCCAGTTCCACCCGGTCCGGGTCGAGAAGAACCACGCAACGCGCGCCGCTCTGCTGCACAAGGTGCATCGCCTCCGCGAAGTACTTCAGGCACTCGTCGAACGCCTCCAGGTCGCTGGCCGGCTGACCTGCCGAAGGCCGTGCGCTGGGCTGCGATGTCAGGATCGACCTCACAAGCGGCAGGGCGTAGCGGGAGAGCATTTCCTGCCACGCCAGCAAAGGCCGCTCAGTCGGCACGGACGGGCTCTTCCCCACCCCTTCCCCCAGGCTCTTGCTGTGGACCAGGTCATCGGAGCTGATCTGCCAGATGAGCGTACGGCTGCCAAGCAGCCCGAACTCAGCGATGTAAGCGGCCTCATTGCCGACGCTCCACGAGCCCGCGGACGCCGCCAGGACTTCGACCGGGCCGTCGTCTGTGAGCAACCGTTCGAGCTGCTCAGAAATAGTGTCATCCTGGTCCGTCAGCGCTCCGCCGTTTGTCACGGAATCCCCGATCATCAAGACCCTCCATGTGCCTTGTGGCGGTGTCGCCGAAGCCGGGTCCGAGCGCTGGTGGAACTGATTGTAGACAATCCGATTGCCGAACCGCATCAGGTGCTGGTTCGCCTTGAACATGTACCCGATCTCAGGATGCTTGACCATGAGCGGGGGATTGCCCAGGCCCAGGACGACTCTCAACAGCAGTTCGCCAATCGCGAGCGCTGCGATGCACACGGTCCCCAGGAGGAGGAGCCGCGCTCGCCAACGTGGGCGCGAAACAGCTGTGTCGGCCGTATCGCTCTTGCCCATGTTCACCTCTCGAGGAGGTGTCCGATGCTCTCAGCCAAGACGGACGGCGCCAACGCCTGTGCCCGCGCCGCCTCCTCAGGCGGGAGTTCCGCCCGGCCGGTCACCGCGCCCACGATGGCGCGCACGCTGCGGTCACGGCCCAGGTGCTGCTCCTAGTAGCGGCGCCGCCGCCCTGCGCCCTATGCCGATGGCATCCGCCGCCCCCGGGATGGCGCGCACTGCCGGCCCCTTCACGCCCGTAACAAAACCCGCAATGCGCCGGGCGCTGTCCCGATTGGCGGCGGGCACGCGCCGGCGCTTCCGGCCCCTGAGTTCCTGCAGAGACCGCAGCACAGTCTCACCGCTCGCCCCGGGCGGCAGGACGGCGCCCGCTGAGAAACGTTCGATCTCGGCGGCCGTGTCAGCGTCGTGCGGCCCTATAAAGAGCACCGGGATGTCGGTGTGGAGGATACCGTAGAGCTTGCTGGGCACGACAACGCCTTCCCACCCCGCAGACATGGTGATCAGGTGCACGTCTGCCGCCCAGAGCAGATGATGGGTGAGCTCGGGGGGCTGGTAGTCCAGCACGGTGACGTTGCCGAGCGACCTGCTGGCCTCTTCGAGTGTCGCGCGCCTGGCCCCGCGAACGACGAAGACGAAATGCCAGTCGTCCGCGCCGGTCGCCTTCGCATGGGAGGCAGCCTCGACGACTTCGCGGAAACTGTGAGCCTCCCCCAGGTTGCCCGCGTAGAGCACGACGCTCTTGTCCGCCCATCCGTGCCTTCGCAGAAACACGTTCGCGCACCTGCTCACCCGGGGAAGCCTCCGGTTGTCCCAGGGCGGCGCGATCAGGTAGAAGCTCTCGCCGTTGAGGCGCCCCGTGTAGCGCATCATCCGCGCCTGCTGCGTGCGTCCCAGGCACACAACGCCGGAGACGGCACGCAGCGCGGCCTCGGTCAAGCGTTGCATCGCCCGATGCACGGCACCCGCGCTTCCGACAAGCCCGTCCGCCACGAACGCATCGGGGTACAGGTCCATCGTCCACAGATAGACCTCGCGCCTGCGGCCGGAGACGATCCGTACCAGCCACGCCAGGACAAGCAGAAAGGGCGGGTCAGTCAGCAGGATGCATTTGTCCCATGCCATCAGGGGCACGGCGACCAGGGCCTGCACCCAGAAGAGGCACCAGTTCACCACCCTCGGGCAGCGTCGCGAGGTCCATACGTGCCGCACGTCAACGGCCACCGCTGGGGGGCGAGTTGCCGCAGAAGCGCCGTCGTACCCACCCCTGGAGGTGAGCACGCGGACCCTGTGGTTCATCGCGTGCAACTCCGCGCTCAGGTCCCGCATCATGCGTCCCGTCGGGACCTGATCGGCGGCGAAGTGTCGGTTCACCAGCAGGACAGTTGCCATGGCCGCCCTATGCCTTCAGACGCTGCTGCCACCCGTCCACCATCTCCTCGACGATCGCCTGCAGGTCTATCTGGACGTCCCAACCCGGGTAGTGATCGCGGGCCTTCGCCAGGTTCGTGTAGTAGCATATGTGATCCCCTACGCGGTGCTGGTCCACGTACTCGCTGCGCATTTCGATGCCGGTGCAATCTCCCACCATGCGAAAGGCCTCGAGTATCGAGCAGGTGTTCCCCTTGCCGCCGCCGATGTTGTAGACCTCGCCGCAGCGCGGCGCCTCAATGAAGCATTGGATGAACTGCGCCACATCCCGGCTGTGGATGTTGTCCCGGACCTGTTTCCCCCTGTAACCGAAGATCCGGTACGGCTTCCTCTCAACGTTGCACTTCACCAGGTAGCTGAGGAAACCATGCAGCTCGACGCCGGAGTGGCTCGCACCGGTCAGACAGCCGCCCCGCAGGCAGCACGTCGGCATGGCGAAGTACCGGCCATACTCCTGCACCAGGACATCGCTGGCCAGCTTGCTGGCGCCGAAGAGCGAGTGCAACGACTGGTCAATGGGGAAGTCCTCGCCAATGCCGTCCTGGAAGGCAGGATCCGCGTACTCGTAGCGCGTCGCCAGCTCCTTGAGAGGAATGCGGTTCGGCGCATCCCCGTAGACCTTGTTGGTGGACATGTGGACGAAGGGCGCGGACAGCGCGTGCCGGCGCGCGGCCTCCAGCAGGTTGAGCGTCCCGACGGCATTGGTCTCGAAGTCCGCAAACGGGATCTGCGCAGCCTTGTCGTGGCTCGGCTGCGCCGCAGTGTGCACGATCGCGTCGGGCGCAACGTCGGCCACGGCTTTCAGCATGCCCTCTCGGTCGCGGATGTCGAGTTCGTGGTGAGTGAAGTCCTCGATCGTAGCTGCCAGGTAGCGCTGGTTCCAGCGCGTGTCGCCCTCCGGCCCGAAGAAGACTGCCCTCTGGTTGTTGTCAATGCCGTGAACGTTCCACCCACGGCCCCCGAAGAACGTGCACACCGCCGACCCGATCAGCCCGTTTGAACCGGTCACGAGGATTCTCATGGGACCTCCCAGTGGCACTTACCCCACAATGTCCGGCCGCGGCCCGGGCGGCCCCACCTTGCGGGCCACCACGAAGAAGGAACGGTACAGCGGCCAGATGCGCCCCACGCCCGACCACCTCTCTGCCGAGAAGCCGCCCAGCCTCAGGCCCTCGCTCAGGCTCCTGCGGTCGAAGAAGCGTATGTGGCTGATCCAGGGGCTGAAGTGGGCCGAGAACTTGAGCAGTGAAACGAGCACCGACTTCAGGCGGCCGTGATACGGCGTGGTCAGAACGAGCATCCCCCCGTCTCGTATCACCCGGTTCAGCTCGGCCATGAAGCCGTAGACGTCGAACACGTGCTCCAGCACTTCTGAGCACCACACGGCGTCGCAGAAGCCGTCCGCCCAGGGCAGGCCGCCGTCCGGCCGGCACGTGGCGAAGTCCACCTCCGGCCAGTGCTCCCGCGCAAGCGTCACGGCCTCAGCGGCAACGTCGCAGCCGTACGCCTCGAAACCCCACTCGGCAACGAGTCGCGTGAACTCACCCGTGCCACAGCCCACGTCGCCCACGACCGACCCGGCCTCCAGCCTCGCGAGCGCTCTCTTGAGCCTGGCGCCCCTGGCTCGCCTGGCGGGGTCCTGCGACCCGTCGCGCTGGCACGGCGCCTGCCAGTAGCGGTCATAGAAGTCGCGTAGGTCCATCTGCTCCTGCCGCAGTCCGCGCACGGCTGTCAGGCCGTGACGAGGTCCGTAACGTCCAGCTCGTACATCTGCCGGGCCCCCTCGTGAGCAGAGTCAATGCAGACCTTCCGCCCGTCCGGGCTCCAGCGCGGATGGAGGTCACAGCGGACCTCGTCATCCAGGCCGGGCGGCGACCAGAAGCTGCCCACCTCGACGAGCCGCTCCGTGCCCAGCTTGTGCAGCAGCACGGACGCCCACCCGAGGCGGTCGGCGTAGGTGTCCGTCACCATCCATCGGCGGTCCGGCGAGAAGGTGAAGTGCCCGTCGCTGGCGAGCCCGGCCGACTCCAGCCTCTCGCGGGCATCCGCCCCGGGCCCAAACACGAACAGCCCATCGCCCAGCACGCGGCTCTTCAGCCAGGCCGGCTTGCCCAGGAAGCGGTAGCCGAACCGGAGCATCCTCCCCAGGGGAAGCACGGGCAGCGCCGCCGACGCCGCCCCTACTGCCTTGCGCTCGCCGGCCCAGGCGACCACCCGGTCGTCGTCCAGCCAGCAGGCGTGCGAGGCCACGCCGGCGATCAACACCCGCAGTTCACTGCCGTCGGCCCGCGCGATCATGAGCCGGCTGTGGAAGTTGCCGCCCTCGTGGAGGACCCTGTGCACGAAGCAGAACCTCGTCCCGCGCGGGCTGAACTGCAAATGGTTGGCCCAGTGAGTGCCGCCTTCGAAGCGCGGGTCGGCCTCGCACGCAGCGATCCTGCTCAGCGGCAGCAGCAGTTCCGACGCATGGTCCTTCAGGTCCACCCGCCGAACGCCGTCGCCTGCCGGGCAGGGCTCCGCCTCGAACGGGTCTCCCGCTCCGGCGTACCCGTAGTCCGGCCGCAGCCGCGCCAGCCTGCCGAAGTTCAGGCTCAGGGCAACCTCGCCGGTGGGCGAAACCGCTGCGATCGCCTCGTCGAGGACCGTCCGCTCACCGGAGTCCACGTCACTGAGCACGGCGACGGGCCGGCCGCCGCGCATGTCGTTATAGGCGATTCGGCCCGCCCGTCCCGGCAGCCACTGGAGCATGGCGCCCTGCTGGAAGTTCCAGGCGCGGCTCTCGCCCACGGGCACGAACCGGCCGGCGCCGTCGGAGCGAACATAGCCGATGCTCACCGGCTCCTCCGGCTGCGGCGGCTGCCCCGGATTGGGCGTCTCGTGGCACAGCACCCGGGCCCCGCCGTCGCCCTCCCAGGGGCACTTGTCATAGTAGCCGAAGAAATGGCTCAGCGGGCCCCGGCTGAGCGCCCGGACCGGGACGATGCTTCTGCTGGTGGTCACAGACCGCCCCCTCGCTTCAGCTCCGACGCCTTCAGCACGGTGAGGTACTCGTAGAAGCTGATCAGCAGGCTGTGGTGGAAGCCCGGCAGACCGTCCAGGAATCCGCCTCGCAGCACGTAGACGTAAAGGAACCGCAGCAGCGGACGGAACGGCAGCCGGAACGACAGCCTCTTGAGCGCCTGCCGACGGCGGCTCACGTCACGCGACAGAAGCTCCGCCGGCCCCAGGTCCCCGCTCGACAGGGATCGCAGCGTCTCCTCGGCCTCGTAGGTCGAGTAGCGGTTGTGGCGCTCGACCCAGTCGGCGATGCCCTTCGAGAAGGGACAGTGCAGGAAGTCGTTCTCCAGGCGCCCCACCGGCCCGTCCACGTGGGCGACGGGATTCGCCTTCCGGCTCCACCTTATGCGCGCCGGCTTGAACAGCCTGGTGAACCACACGGGGTATTGACTGCTGTGCTTGACCCACCTGCCCATGAAGTAGTCCCGGCGCCGGACCTGATAGGCCACTTCGGGCCGTGCGTCGTCTGAGGTGACCGCCACGATCTCTTCGGCCAGGGCGGCCGGCACCACCTCGTCGGCGTCGCTGTAGTAGACCCAGGGGTGCTTGAACTCGATGCTCTGCATCGCCCAGTTCTGGTGCGCGGCCCGCCCCCGGTACTCGTGCTGGACCCAGCGTGCGCCGAAAGACCTGGCGATGCGCTCCGTGCCATCTTCGCTGTAGGAGTCGAGCACGACGATGTCGTCCGACCAGCCGAAGCACTCCAGGCAGCGCGGCAGGTTCTGCTCCTCGTTGAGCGTCTGGATGAAGATGGAAACCCGCGCCGTCACGCCTCCTCCACGCCTTCGGGCTCTTCTCCTTCGGCTCGGACCAGCCTCTCGCGCACGGGGCGGGCCGGCGTGCCGAAGCAGACGCGCCAGGCGGGCAGGTCGTCGAAGACGCTCGACCGGGCGCCCACGACGCTGCCGTCTCCGATCTCGACCCCGGGACCGACGAAGACGTCAGCGCAGAGCCACACCTGGCTCCCAATGCGAATAGGCGCCGACGTCAGGAGCATGTTCGGGTGGTTGAAGTCGTGGCTGGCAGTGCACAGGTAGCAGTACTGCGACACCGTCGTGTGCGCGCCCACCTCGACCGGCGCCACGCAGTAGCAGTCCACGTAGGGCGCGATCGTGCTGTGCTCGCCCATCGTCAGGTTCCAGGGCGCCCAGACCCGCGCCGAGGAGAAGACCTTGGCCTTCCTGCCCAGCTTCGCCCCGAAGGCCTTCAACAGCAGTCGGCGCCACGCGTGTGCGGGCCGGGGCGACGGGCGGAACAGCAGCACGTAGGCTATGCCCCACAGAACGCGCGCCAGCCGGTTGCTCAGGCCGTGGGGGCTCGGCTTGTGGCTGATGTCTATCCTGCGCCGCGTCATCCGCTCATCCCCGTCGGGGAGGCGCCCGGTCGGCCCGCGGGCCGCTCCGGCTTGCGGAGCACGCCCAGGATGGTCACCCGCAGGGGGGCGAAGAACTCGCTCGAGTTGAGCAAACGCTCGTACGCCGTGCCCAGCAGAAAGGCCAACCTTGAGAACTGCGCGTAAGAGGGTTCCGGCTCGATGGTCCTCAGCTCGACCACCTCGAATCCCGCCCGGCCGAACACCCTCCGGATGCGGGCCGGCGTGTTGCAGCGATAGAAGGTAGGCTGCGGCTCGCATGCATCCCGTGCCATGCCCCGCGCCCAGTTCGCCACGAGACGATGAAACCACTCGGGCGTGGCGCGGGCGACCAGGGTCGCGTAGTGCCAGAGGTTCGGCGTCCGGAAGACGAACCGCCCGCCGGGCTTGAGGACGCGCCACGCCTCGCGTGCGGCCCGCCCGGGGTACTCAACGTGCTCCAATGCGAAGCTACAGACGCACGCGTCGAACGATTCGTCCTCGAACGGCATCTCCTCCGCCACGCCGACCACGCCCCGATCGAGGGCCGCGCTGCCGACCACTCCCTCGTCCGGGTCCAGGCCGACGAACTCGGCCACGTTCCCCTTCAGCGGATGGGCGAACCACGTGCCGTCCCCGGCGCCGACATCCAGCACCCTGTCCGTTTCCATCACGTTCTTCTGCACCATCGCCACGTAGCGGGCCGTGCCGCCCTGCCAGCCCGGGACGTCATCGTAGAACCTCCGCTTCAGTGCGCTGGGCGACAGCATGCTCACTCCGTGACGACGAACGGCGGTCTCCCGCCCCTGCCCAGAAGCCACTCGTACACCTCCAGCATCTGCCCGACGACGACGTCCCACGTGTAGCGCTCCTCGATCAGCCGCCGGCCGCGTGCGCCCATCTCCCGCCGCTCCGCATCGGTCAGGGACATCAGCTCGCGCAGCCCTCCTTCCACCGGCCCGGCGTCCGCCTCGACGACCTTTGCCGCCCCGGCCTGCGCGGCCTCCGGGAAGTTGCAGCCCGGCGTGATGAGCACGGGCAGCCGCGCCGCCATGGCCTCCAGCACGGCCATGCTGAACCCCTCGCTGAACGAGGGGAGCACGAACAGCTCCGCCGCCGCCAGCGCCGCGAACTTGTCCGCGCCGTAGAGGGGGCCCGGGAACACGACGGAATCGCCCACCTCAAGCTCCGCCGCCCGCCGCTCCACCTCCGTCCGGTGGCCTCCCTCGTCAGGCCCGGCGATCACCAGCACCCAGTCCGCGAACTCGCGGTGCACGCCCCGCCACGCTTCGAGCAGGTGCGGCAGCCCCTTCTTGGGATGGATGCGGCCCAGGAACAGAGCCACCCGGCGCCCCGCCGCCTGCGGGACCCCGTCCGCAAGCTCGACGGCGGCCTCGTACGAGCGGTCGAATGCGTCCAGCTCCATGCCGTTCGGCACAACGGCGACGGGATTCGCCAGGCCGTAGTCCCGGAATGACGACACCTCCGCCTGCGCCATCGCGTGCAGGCAGTCCGCCCCGGCAAGGTCACGGCCCGCGAACAGGCAGCGGACGACGGCCTTCTTCCACGCCGATCGCCGCAGAGCCCAGGGCTCCAGCATGCCGTGCGGAGTGATGACGTAAGGTCGGCCGCCCGCCCGCGCGGCAGCGGCCATGTAGTGGACGGGCAGCTGCCACACGCCATGCCCGTGGAAGAGGTCCGCCTCGCCGTCGGCGGCCAGCAGGTCCCTGAGCGCCGGCGAGCGGGACAAGAAGCGCGGGAACCGTCCCGGAGTCGCCAGGACCTCCAGGTTCCCCCCGCGCGGCAGGTCCACCGTGTCCGGCTTGTGGACGCAGGCCACGCGCGTAGCGTGCCCCAGCCGCGCCATGGCGCCGGCCAGACCCAGCACGACGGACGTGGGACCAAGCCCCAAGCGCGAGAGGCCACTGATGACGTGACAGACCCTCATCGCGTGAGCCCGCTGGCTACCAGGAGCGGAAGCCCTCTGGCGGCCAGCCGCGACAGGACGCCGGCCCGCCTCGGCGCGGCGATCGCCGACTCGTAGCAGGACCATAGCCCGGCGGCGAACCGCCCGGGTCCCCAGGCGGCAATGATCTCCGCCGAGCGCCTTCCCATGCGTGCCCGCTCTTCGTCGCTCAGCGCCGCCATGTGGAGCATCTTCGACGCCATGTCGTCCACGTCGCCGGGATCGAACGGGAAGCCGTTGCCGCCGTCCTCCACCAGGTCGTGGCGGCAGCCGACCCGGTCGGAGACGAGCACCGGGAGGCCGGCGGCCATCGCCTCGTTAACCACGAGGCCCCAGGTGTCCTTCAGGCTCGGCAGGATGAAGGCCGACGCAAGCCCGTAGCAGGCCGGAAGGTCCTCGTAGCTGGCAAAGCCGGGCCAATGGACGCCCTGGAGAGCGAGCCGGGTGGCCAGGGACTTCAGTTCCTCCCCGAGGGGGCCCGCGCCGCAGACCACCAGATCCCAGGGCTCGCCGCCGGCACGGTCCCTGTAGAGCCTGTAGGCCTCCAGGAGCCGCGCCAGGTTCTTCACCTCGATGAACCGGGCTACGATCAGGAAGTAGCGCCGCGGCAGGGAGTGCTCCGCCATCATGCGTTCGGCGGCCCGCCTGGCCGCTGCGGCCCCGGACGCAAAGTGGGCGTTGTCCACCACGTCGTAGCCAGGGAAGACGCGTTCGGGCGGCACGCCCAGCTCGACCGCGTAGTCGGCCTGCGGCGTGCCTCCCACGAGGGCCGCGTCGAAGAGCCGGGCGACCCGCGCTTTCACGGACTCCTTCAACACGCTCCGCCGTGCGTCCGCACGGTTGCTGTCCGACATGAGGAGGCAGACCGCGCCGGACGCACGGCACCAGTGCAGGCCGCCGAGGGCTTCGGGCTTGGCCCAGCCGGGGACGGCGACCGCCCGGGGCCCGATCTCTGAGAGGGCCGCTCTCACGGCCCTGCGAATCCGGCGCGGCGCAAGCGATTGGTAGTCGCTGTCCGGGAAGACAGTCCTGATCTCCGGCGCGCGCAGACCTTCCGGGAAGACCCAGGGATGCTCCGCGTTCGTGGGCGCCACCCCCAGGCCCACGACCCGCAGGCCGCGCTCCTTGAAGAGCGCGCCGGCGGCCCTGAGCCGCGCGAACTGATACGGCCCGTAGCGCGACCAGACCAATGCCACGGCCGGCGACTGAAGCACAGCTCTCATGCGGTGCCGGCCTCCTTGTTCGCCCCCGGCAGCGCTTCGCCGAGCAACGCGCGCTCGGGCCCGCCGCGGCTGACCCGGGCGAGCGGCACCCCGTGGCGCCGCCGAGCCCAGATCAACGCCGCCCCGAGCAGCGCGACCGTCCACAGCGCCCTGCTGACGAAGATGAAGGCGCTGAACGCAATGGAGTTCATGGCGGTGTAGATCAGGGACGCGTAGAGCACGCGCGAGGCGACGCAGCCGTCCCTGGTCGCCCGGACCCAGAGGTTCCGAAACAGCATCCCCAGCAGGAAGTAGAAGAGGCTGCCGAAGTACCAGAACTCCGTGTAGGCGGAGGCCGGCCCGGTGTAGAACTGGTTGGCCGGCCTCGCATGGCCGTATGCCAGCACCCGGGCCATGTCCACCCAGCCCTCCCTGACCATCAGGTCCGCCTTCACGCGCTCGCCGACGATCTGCCGGGGCACGAAGTGGGCCACCACGTCGTCGTAAAAGCCCAACCCGAGCCCGTAGCCGCCCATGCGGGTGATGCCCCCGACGGCGTAGACCCCGTTCTTGAAGGCGTCAACACCTTCCGGGACCAGACCTTCGGCCAGGCTCTCGCGCACGCTCACGTCGGCGATGCCGGAGTGCTCGGCGCCTATCTGGGTGTAGCGCCGGTAGCGCGGGAACAGCATCAGCACCAGGAGGGCGAGGATAAGGCCGGGTACGATGACCACCCGAGGCGGCAGCCAGCGGCGGTAGAAGTAGACCGGCAGCAGCCCGATCAGCAGCACCATCGCGAACACGGAACGCCGCGCCCGCAGGAACAGGAAGGCCAGCGGCACGACGAAACCCCACGCGCAGACCGCCAGGCGGACCTTCGAGGGACGTTCGAGGTAGGAGACAAGCAACAGCACCAGGGCAGGATACGCGAAGCCGACGAAGAAGATGTAGCGCACCGGCAGCCCGCGCCACTCGTACGAGTATCCCCCTTCGGTGGTGAAGAAGGAGAAGAAGCCGCCCGTCAGGGAAGTCAGCTTGTAGTAGGCGACCCACGCCACGCACGTCATGAGCACGCCGACGGCCATCAGCCGCGCAGACGAGTAGCTCGACGAGCCGGGCCGCTGCCTGAGGGGCCGGACGCGGTAGCCGAGGTAGCAGGCCAGGCAACAGAGGGCGCTGATCAGCAGCATCCGCGAGAATGCGTCCTCAGGCACCGAACCGCGGTGCAGGTAGAGGCCGGTCGCCTGATACAGCAGGTAGCAGGTGAAGACCGCCCCCATGAGGAACGGGTACTGGAGCATGCCGTCCCGCTGCCGGAAGCCCTGCCAGACCAGGAGGGCACAGGATGCGGCGAACAGCCAGTATGTCAGGTCAACGGCCATTCAAGTTCCCGTGCGGGCTCGGCTCCCCAGCAACTCCTTGACCCGTCCCCAGGTCGCCACCGCCGCCGCCTCCGAGCACATGGCGAGGGCGAGGTCGCGCGGCGAGCGGCCGTCCTCGAACGCCAGGCCGCCGTTCAGCGCGACCTTCATCTGCCCCACCCACTCGCCCACGTCGTCGTGCCGCTTCACCGTCAGGTAGGGCCGCATGCCGTCCGGGAACTCGTAGCCCGCCGAACAGTGGCCGGCCGTCGTGACGATCGCCTTGTTCATGGCCAGGGCCTCGCAGAAGGTCGTGATGCCGACGGGCCAGAAGCGGTCGTCCGCCACGTTCATGACGGCCAGCGCGTCGCGGTAGAGCGTCCGGACGCGCTCGAAGGGGACGTTGTCCTCGAGGGCGACGTTGCCGTGCACGTTCTCGCGGTAATACCGACGCACACGCTCCGAATAGAACATCCTGACCACCGGGACGTCGAGGCGCCGCGCTATCTCGACGATGAGGCGTTCGTCGCGCCGATGGTTGCCCGGGCACAGGACGAAGGGCTCGCAGTCGGGGTCGCGCTGCCCCGGCGTGAAGTAGTCCGTATCCACGAAGAGCCCGAGCCGCACGACCGGCTTGTCCGGGAAGCGAATGCGCACGTAGTGCTCCGAGATGGCGTCGTAGACGACGATGACGGCGCTGCGGCGGAACACGAGGCGGTAAGCGAGCCGCTTGTGAAGGGGCATAACGTCGAGCGGCCAGGACTGATAGAGCGTGCAGACGGGCGCCCTGCGGTGCAGCCTGAGGCCAGCCCAGACCTCCCCGGGCCCGATGCTGAAGAAGAGCTGGGCGAGGGGGCCGTCCCTGAGGAGCCGGTGCGCCTGCCGGCCGCCGCTCACGCCCGGCTCGCGGAAACGCACGCGGAACCCCGCCTTCATGATCGGATGGGCGAACCACCTGGGCAGGTCGTCCCTCTCCTCCAGGCGCTCCAGCAGGCGGGCCGGCGGAGACATGTAGACGAGCAGGGGGAGCGCGTCCGTCTGGCTGCCGCTGCTCACGGGCCCACCTCCCCTGCGGCGCCGGTCCGCCGCCGCGGCAGCAGGGCCGTGAGCCGCTGTCCGACGACCCGCGTCAGGGCCTTCCTGACGTCTCGCGGCGCCGACGTCCATCCGATCAGCACGGAGGCGGGGCACAGGAGCGCCGCGAGCGCCACGGGCGCGATGAGGCCCGACCTGGAGAGGGCGTAAGCTCCGCCCACCTGCACACCCGACGCAACGAGCAGCAGGACGGACGCGCGGGCGATGCGCGCGCTCCTGAGCACGATCAGTTCCCACGCGATGCGCAGCGAGTAGCCCGCGACGTAGGCGACGGCCAGCCCGAGCGCGCCCAGGACCGGCGCGAGCCCCACCGTCACGCCGATCAAGGCGACGCCCGAGACGGCGAAAACGACGAGCCTGAGCCAGGCCCGGCCCACGCTGAGCAGCGCGTTGCCGAGGCTCATGCTGAGGCAGTAGAACGGAGCACCGAGGAGCACGAGCGTCAACAGCAGTTCATTGCCCGGGAACCCCTCCCCGTAGAGCCCCAGCAGCCAGTCGGCCAGGCAGACCACACCCACGGCGAGCGGGATGGTGGCGAGCCAGAGCATCTGCACCTGCGTGACGACGGCCCGCTCGAATCGCTTCACGTCGCCCGCCCCGTGGAGCTGCGCCAGCACGGGCAGCAGCACGAACGACATGGCCCCGGGCACGTACATGGCCACGTTGCGCCACTGGAGCGTGGCCATCAGGACACCCAGCTCGTCATAGCCGCTGGGCACGTTCGCAAGAAGAGCGCACATCAGCCAGTAGACGGGGCCGACCGTGAGCGAGGTGAGCACGGCGGGCAGGCTGAATTGCCAGATCACGCCGCGTTCGCCCCACGCGCCGGCCACGTGCAGCGCCACGCCGCTGCGCGCACACTGAAGGCGCAGCGCGACTCCCCCCACGAGCATGCCCGCTGCCGCGGCAGCCGTCAGCGCCACCACCGCCCCCGAGAGGCCGTAGTCCGAGGCCAGCAGGGACATGGCGGGCAGCAACAGCACGCCCTGCGCCGCCGACATGAGCGCCACGGCCCGCCACGCTTCGAACCCGGCCAGGGCATCCGCCACGAACCGGTTCAACATCAGGCAGCAGAGCAGCAGCGCCGCCAGGCGTATCTCCTGAACCAGCTCAGGCGCGTTGACGGCCCGGTCCGCGATGAGGCGCGCAGATGACAGGATCAGGGCG
>Ga0111189_1026_pt1 | contig 15713 bp, 11 predicted proteins | sample DeeMarSWOR324_28_FD_80357 | JGI IMG/M metagenome (GOLD analysis project Ga0111189, IMG submission 80357) | Planctomycetes bacterium SM23_32 | reverse complement strand
CGAAGACTCGGCCGGGGCGCTCCATGCCGCCGCCGACGTGCTGTTCGGCGGCACGGACGTGGAGGACTTCGCCGACCAGCTCAGCGAGTACCTGCGCGACCTGCTGGTGGCCGCCTGCTGCGGCGCCGACGATCCGATGCTGGCGGGCGCCGGCGTGGACGCCGCGACGCTGAAGCGCCAGGCTGCGCTCTTCACGGCCGAGCAGTTCACCTACATGATCCAGCTTCTGCGCGAGGCCAAGCTCCGCGCGCGGCGCGACACGACGGGGCGCATTGCGCTGGAGCTGGCGCTGGTGAAGGCATGCCGCCTGGCTGACCTGGCGCCGGTCGAGGAGGCCCTGAGCGGCCTGCGCGCCCCGTCGGGGGCGGGCTGGCGGCCGGCGGGCGCCTCTGCGGGCAGTGCGCCCCCGGCGGCCAATCCGGACACGGCGGCGAACGGTGCCTTGCAGCGGATGCAGGAGCGCCTGAAGGCGAGGTCCCGGCGCGGCGCTGCTCCCCCCCAGGAGCGCCAGGCGCCCGAAGGGCTGGACGGCGCGAAATACCGCCAGATACTGGCGTGTGCGGAGGACGCGGAGGTCGCCCAGGAGGCCCTGGCCTCGGAGTCCATGCGGAAGGCTTTTGCCGCCGGCGACGAAGTGCTCGGCCTCAGCCCGGTGCGCCTGGAGAGGATGCCGGGCGGGCAGCCCCAGGAGGAACCGGAAGAGGAGGAGGCGGAGCCGCCGGAGCCCGAACAGTGAGGGCCCGCCGCCCCGCCCCCGGCATCCCCAACGGAACGGAGAGCTGACAGATGAGGGGTTTCCCCGGCATGGAAGACCTCGGCGGGCTGCTGAAGACCGCCCAGAAGCAGATGAAGGAGATGCAGCGCCGCATGCACGAGGTCGAAGACGAATTGCGCGAGCGCGCCGTCGAGGGCAGCGCGGGCGGCGGCATGGTCAAGGTCGTCTTCAATGGATTGCAGGAGCCGCTGGACGTGAAGATAGACCCCGCCGTGCTGCAGGAGGAAGGGCCGGAGTTCCTGCAGGAGATGATCCTGGCTGCCCTCCGGCAGGGGCTGAAGAAGTCCCAGGAGCTGGCCGAGGCCGAACGGTCCAAAGTGACGGGCAAGCTCGGCCTGCCCGGCCTGGAGGGGCTCTTCTGACGGCGTTGCCAACCGGTGCGATGGCCGGTACAATGCGCACGGCTTCGCTTGGAGCGACCCCGGAGCAGCACAGTGGCCAAAGTCCACACAGAGTCGGTCGCGCGCCTGGTGGAGCTGCTCTGCGGCATGCCCGGCGTCGGCGAGAGGACAGCCGAGCGGCTGGCCTACCACATCCTGCGGCTCTCCGACGAGGAGGCCCAGGCGCTGTCCGAGGCCATCAGGGATGTCAAGGCGAAGGTCAGGCAGTGCTCGACCTGCTACCAGTTCGCCGAAAGCGACCCATGCCCGGTCTGCGCCGACCCGCGGCGGGATCGTTCCACCATCTGCGTGGTGGAGGAGGCCCAGGACGCCGTGTCCATCGAGCAGTCCGGCGGCTACCGCGGCCTCTACCACGTGCTGTGCGGGCGGCTGGCGCCGCTTGAGGGCTACGAGCCGGAGGACCTGACAGTGGAGGACCTGGTGCGGCGCGTGGCTGAGGACGAGGTGCGCGAGGTGATACTGGCGACCGATCCCGACATGGAGGGCGAGGCGACGGCCCTTTTCGTGCGGGAGGCGCTGGCCGGCCTCGCGGTGAAGGTCACCCGCCTGGCGCGGGGCCTGCCGAGCGGCAGCCAGCTCGACTACGCGAACGCCGCCATCCTGGCCGACGCGCTCGAAGGGCGCCGCGAGATGAAGAAGTGACGGGGCAGCAGGAGGGGAGACGGCGATGAGGCTCGAAGCCGCGCTACAAGCACGGCAGGAGATGCGGCTCAAGCTGGCGCCGCAGATCATCCAGTCCATCGAGATACTCCAGTTGCCGCTGCTCGAACTGCGCGATCGCATTGACCAGGAGCTGCTCGAGAACCCCATGCTCGAGGCCGGCACCGTCGAGGAGGGGACCGCCGAAGAGCAGGCGGAGGCCACCGAAGAGGCCGAAGACATCGAGCCCGTCGAGGCCCTGACCGAGGAGCCCGAGACCGAACCGGAGCCCCTCGAAGAGGAGAACTACGACGCCATCGAGGAGATCATCCGCCAGGCCGAGGGCAGCTACGACGACTACGTGCCGCGCGGCTCATCCTCCGGCGAGGTGGACGGCAAGCGGGCCGCCATCGAGAACTCCCCCTCGCCGGACATATCCCTCGAACAGCACCTGAACCGCCAGCTCGCCCTGTCCGACCTGGGCCCTGCCATCCGCGACATCTGCGAGAACATCGTCGCCAACCTCGACTGGCGCGGTTACCTCGAATACCCCCTCGAAGAGATCGTCGCCTCGATGGAGGCCGACGTGACGATCGAGCAGGCCGAGCAGGCCCTCCGGGTGGTGCAGGGCCTGGAGCCGCCCGGCGTCGGTGCGCGCACCCTCGAGGAATGCCTGCTGCTCCAGCTCGATGAGCGCCTGCCGGACTATGAACTGCTGAGCCGCCTGGTGCGCGACCACTTCGAGGACGTCCTGAAGAACCGTTACCCCAAGGTGGCCAGGGCCCTCGGCTGCACGATGGATGAGCTGAAGGCGGCCATCGAGGAGGTCGGCAAGCTCAACCCCATCCCGGGCGCGCTCTTCGGCGAGGAAGCCGCGCCCCACGTGCTGCCCGACCTGTGCGTGGAGTGGGTGGACGGCGAGTACCGCGTGATGTTGGAGGACGCCGCGCTGCCGTCGCTGCACATCTGCGCCTACTACGCCCGCCGGCTCCAGCGCAAGGACCTCGACCCCAAGACCGAGCAATACCTCAAAGACAAGCTCCAGGGCGCGCGCTGGCTGATAGACGCCATCCAGCAGCGGCGCAGCACGGTCTATAACATCGCCAGCGCCATCGTGGACGTGCAGCGGGAGTTCCTCGAAAAGGGGCTCATGCACCTGAAGCCCCTGAAGATGCAGGAGATAGCCGACAGAGTCGGCGTTCACGTCTCCACGGTCAGCCGTGCCATCGCGGGCAAGTACATGCAGACCCCGCGCGGCATCTTCTCGCTGAAACACTTCTTCACCGGGGGCGTGGAGAAGGAAGACGGCGAGATGGAGTCCTGGGAAGTCGTGCGACAGAAGCTTCAGCAGGTCATAGACAACGAGGACAAGTCCGACCCCCTGAGCGACGAGCAGATCGCCGAGGAGCTCAGCAAGCAGGGGATCGAGATCGCACGACGGACCGTCTCGAAGTACCGCAAGGTCCTCGGCGTCCCCTCCTCGCGACGCCGCAGGGAATACTGAAAGCCCGGGTTTCGGGTCTGGCGTTTCGCGTCGCGCGCGCCATTCGACTTCCAGGACTATCTCCAGCTCGACGGCGATGTCCCGCGGCAGCGAGCACGTGCCGGGCGCGGCCCGGGCGTTCAGCGCGCGGAGGCGGCTGCTCGCCTGCGAGGCCCATTTTACGGCCCTGCGGGGCCTCTGTATAATGCGGTGACCTGCCATCAAGGGGGGCCCGACGATGGGCGATCGCCGCCCGGCCGCCCGACACAGCGTCGAGACGGACATGGCCGTCATGTCGCTCGGCGATCATCTGGAGGAGCTGCGCGCGCGGCTCATCAAGTGCCTGCTGAGCGTGGCGGCGGTCTTCATCCTGTGCTGGATATTCCGCTGGCAGCTGATCGAGGTCATCAAGCGCCCCCACGTGCATGCCATGGGCGCCTACGAGCTGGAGGGGGTGCTTAACTACCGCAGCTACTTCGAGCCGATCGTCGCGCAGCTGAAGGCCTGTGCCCTGGTGGCCCTGATCCTGGCCAGCCCCGTCGTCATCTACCAGATCTGGGCGTTCGTGGCGCCGGGCCTCTTCCCGCACGAGCGGCGCAAGGTGCTGGTGCTCGGGGCGGCGTGCGTCGCCTGTTTCGCGGCGGCCATCTGTTTCGGCTACTTCGTCTTCATCCCCATTGCGCTGCGCTACCTGCTCGGCTTTGCCGGTCCCGGCGTGCGGCCCGTGCTGATGATCGGCGAGTACCTGACCGCCTTCTTCCTGCTCACGTTCGCGCTGGGGGTGGCGTTCCAGACGCCGGTGGTCGTCTACTACCTGGTGCGCTGGGGGGTGCTGGACGCGGCGTCGCTGCGGAGCAAGCGGAAGGGCGTCATCCTGGCGGCGTTCGTTCTGGCGGCGTTCATCACGCCGCCGGACCCGTTGACGCAGATCATGATGGCCGTCACGCTGATCGTGCTCTACGACCTGGGCGGGCTGCTGGCGGCGCCGAGCGCGGCGACGCTGAGGGGCTTCCTCAAGTTCACGGGCATCATCGCCGCCGTGGGCGGCGGCCTGCTCGCCTGGCATCACCTGGACCCCGTGGCGCACCTCGCGGTGGACGGCGCGGGCGCGACCGTCAACGAGCGCTGGCTCGACGCCGCCCGGACGACGAAGCTGACGCGGGGAGACGTGGTCGTCACGGCAGACGGCGGAGGCGCAGAGATGCGGATGGGGCGTCGGGCCCGCCTGGACCGTGCCCCTGTGCAGAGCCCGATGGTGCGTCTGGCCTCCAGCACGCGCGTGCAGGTGCACGACGGGCGGGCCCTGAGCCTCCGCCGGGGTGACATTTTGATTGCGATGCCGCCCGAGGGCTACGAGTTGACGGTGCACTGCGGGCCGGCGACCGCCGTGGCGCGTCCCGGGGCGATGGCGGAGCTGCGGGCGCCCGACCCGGGCACGCTGGTGGTGACCGCGATGGACGGCGCGGTGGCTGTGAAGGAAGGCAATGAGACCACCATCATATCGGCCGGCGAAGCCGCCACCTTCCGGCGGGGAGGGGAGCCGGCCGACCTTTCAGAGGTGGAACGCCGCTGGGGCAGCTTGGCTGCCCCGGCCGGCCCCTGAAACTGCCCCGGCAACCACGAGGGCTCTACGGGCACAGCGAACGGCAACCGATGGGCAGCCTTGTCGTGCCGTTGTGGTCAGACCTGCCGTCGGATGCTCAGGCGCGGCGCGGCCATCAGGCCGACCGGCACCAGGTTGTAGTCGTCCTGCCATTGCTCGCCGGCGGTGACGAACGTCTCGGGACCCGTCCACCTCGGGTGGGACTCGGCGTGGTGGAGGGGGCCGAAGGCGTTGCGCCGATGGCCGACCACCTCCACGGCGAGCCGGGCCTGTCCCTCCCGGGGCAGCAGGTCGGTGACCTCCAGCTCGTGCGGTTGCCAGCCGATGACGCCGGCCTCCCGGCCGTCTACCAGCACGCGCGCACAGGCGCCCCTGAACTCGGGCACCTCGACGAAGACGCGGTCGCCCTGGCCCCTCTTGAGCTGGACGTCCGCCCGGTGCACGACCGAGCCGCTGTAGAAGGGCAGCCCCTGCTCGCGCCAGTCGCCCAGGCCGGCCCTGCTCAGGGGGCCGGTGATGCGCGCGTCGGCGCCGTCCACCGTGACGGCGAAGTCGCCGAGCAGGTAGCAGATCTCCAGGTTCGTCTCGTCGTCCATGGTGCCGGCGACGAGGAGCTCGTTCTCGCCGACCTTCAGCGCGCCCTCGTCGAGCGGCAGCAGCCGCAGGGAGCGGTCCACCCACCAGCCGCACTCGGCGTCGGTGGAGACGGCGCGGCCGTTGAGGCCGATGCTCAGGCGATGGGGCTGCTCGATGGCCAGGTGCAGGGGCCCGGGCGGCGCCTCGTCCACGTGAAACCGGTAGCGGAGGGCGAAGGGGCCGCTGGGGCCCTCGGTCTTCCGGCGGGCCCAGGGCTGCACCATCGAGCCGCCGCGCAGCGGCAGCCCGACGGCCTTGCGGATCTCGCCGTCTGCTTTGAGCACCTCGAGCGGCTCCTGCCACTCGCCGTCGCCGATCCTGTGCTCGGGCATGTCGAGCACGAGGACGTTCGGCTCGGTGAGTTCGGCGGTCCAGCCGTCGTCGGCGATCTGGAGCGCCGTCACCTCGGTGAACGCCGGCACGGGGGGCAGGTCCTCCTCGGCCGGCGTGACGACGAAGAGGCGGCTGCCGCTGGGGGCCAGCGAGGTGGCAAACCGCACCCCGCCGTGCGCCTGTTCGGCGGCGACGGCGTACCGTCTGCCCGTCTCGGCGTCCCAGAGCTGCACATTGCCCGTGGCCTGCACGCTGACGCTGAGCGGGCCGGTGCCGTTCCGCCGGTCGGCGTTGCACATGAAGAGGCGCAGCTCGTCGCCCTCTCTGTGAAGCAGGTAGAGGACGTTGGCCTTCTGGGCGCCGTTGGCGTCGGCGATGCCCACGAGGCGCGCGTCCTCGACCGCGGCGACGACGGCGTCCTTTTCCATCGGCACGCATTCGCACTCCCCGGCCAGCGCCGCCGCCTCTTCGGAGGCGAGCGCGTCCACGTGTCCGGCCACGGGCTCGCAGAAGACGACCTTGCCGCCGGCCTGCTTGAAGTCGCGGAGCAGCGCCAGCGTCGTGCCTCTCAGCGTCTCCGTCGGGGGCACGAGTGCCACGGCGTAGGGCGCCTCCCCGACCTTGAGCGTCGGCCCGTCTGCCGCCTCGACGGCGGCCAGGCGAGCCATCATCTCCTCGTCGCCGAAGTCGAAGTCCACGTGACCGTCCAGCAGCCACTGGATGAGCCGCTCGAAGTCGGCCTCGAGCCGGCTGATGCCCTCGTCCTGGTGCCAGCTTATGGTCGTGCGCGCCCAGACGCTCTCGACGGGGTGGACGACGAGCAGCCTGCGCACGGCCCGGCCCCGGCTCATCACGGCGTCCACGCGCCCGAAGTAGTCCTCCACGGCGGGGTAGTGCTCCCACCAGGGGGACTGGTAGTGGATGGAGGCCGGGTAGTCGCGCTTGGCCTGGCCGGCCATGGTGTACCAGGACAGGTGCTGGCAGCGCAGGTTGATGCCGCAGGCGGCCTGCCAGTCGCCGACGGCCTTGTGCCCCTCGAAGGGGAAGTCCCACCCCGTGCACCCGTAGAGCTCCGAGAGCAGCCAGCGCCGCCCCGTCTGCCGCAGCACGCTGGAGCACTGCTTGGCCGTCGCGTACTCGTGGCCGTGCTCGGTGAGGATGTCAATGCCCGGTGCCTGCATGAACTCGTAGAACCGCATCGCCGAGCCGACCACGCTGGTCTGGGACTTCAGCGACTCCTCGCTGAGGACGTGGCCGGTGAACTTCAGGCCGTTCTCCTCGCACCACTCGTAGATCTGCCGGCCGAAGGCGTCCACGAACAGGAACGTCTTGCAGTCGTGGTAGTGATGGCGGGGCTGGGAGAGCTCCCGGCCGTCCACGCGGAAGAACAGCTCCGGCAGGTGGTCGAGGATGTCGTAGCCGTAGCGGTCGCGGAAGACCTCCGGCAGCTTCGGCGTCCAGGGCAGCCGGGCCTCGCGCTTCATCTCGTAGAGCGGCCCGCCGTAGAGCCCGCCGTGGTTCGGCTCGTCGGTGAAGATGCCCGGCACCAGCGGCCCGAACTCCTCGCCGATGCGCTCCCTGTAGGCGTCGTAGGTCACCTCGATGAACCGCTGCACCGCCTCGTGGCTCATCGTGTCCAGGTAGGTGGCGTCGTTGTACCAGGAGCTCGGCGCGTCGGCGACCACGAAGAAGGCGAGCAGCTTCGCGTCGGCCGGCTCGACCGCGCCGAGCCCGTCCGGGCCGAGCCGGCGCACGTCCGTTGCGTCGGTGCCGCTCAGGCGAGCGGAGAAGAGGGCCAGCGGCTCCTCGTCGAACCGGGCCTCGCCTGGCTCGCGGATGACCATCTGGAGGTTCTTGTGCTGGCAGCGCGGGTCGCGCGTGACCAGCCCGCCGGCGGCGCCGCTCGGCCATCGGTCCTCGTCGTAGAGCCAGGCCTCCATGCCGAGTTTGCGCGCCTCGTCCACGCAGGCCCGGACCATGCGGAACCACTCCTCGGAGAGGTACTCGGTGGCCAGGCCGACCCGCGAGTGCATGAAGAAGCCGCCCAGGCCCATGCGGTGCATGACGCGTATCTGGCGGCGCAGCTCTTCGCTGTCCAGCTTCCCGTTCCAGGCCCAGAAGGGCTTGCCCCGGTAGGCCGAGCCGGGCTCGGCAAAGGCTTCCCTGACGTCTTCCATGCTGAGGTCCGTCCTTTCCGGCAATGGCAGCGCCCGCCGGGCGGCCCTCCGGCCGCAGCGGGCGAGTGGTCACCGTCCGCACGGCGCCGGGAGGCGCCTATATCTTGTGGATGTGCTCCTCGTCGTAATCCTTGAGCACGTTGCGCGTGTCGAGGATGAGGCGCGCTTCCTTCACCACGCGCCCCCACGGCACGTCGGAGTGGTCGGTGACGATGATGACCAGGTCCTTCCAGGGCAGGTCGCTCCTCTCCAGGGGCACCGAGGCCATCTTCGTCCCGTCGGCCAGCGTGACGGCGGGCACGTGGTCGTCGGTGTAGCTCACCAGGGCGCCCTTGCTGCCGAGGATCTCCATGATCAGCAGCGCGGGCGACTCGCGCGTGTCGGAGACGTCCCGCTTGTAGGCCACCCCCAGGACGTGCACCCGGGCGTCGCGCAGGGGCTTGCCCTGCTGATTGAGCAGGTCCATGGCGAGCTGCACGACGTGGCGCGGCATCTCCGCGTTGATGCGGCCGGCCAGGTCTATGAAGCGCGGCTCGAAGCCGTGCAGGCGCGCCTTCCAGGCCAGGTAGAAGGGGTCCACCGGGATGCAGTGCCCGCCCAGCCCCGGCCCGGGGTAGAACGCCTCGAACCCGTAGGGCTTGGTCTTCGCCGCGTCCACCACCTCCCACACGTCAATGCCCAGCTCGTGGCACATCAGCGCCAGCTCGTTCACCATGGCGATGTTGACGCTGCGGTAGGTGTTCTCCAGCAGCTTCACCATCTCGGCCACGGTGCTGGTGGAGACCTCCACGACGGTCTTCATTATCCGGCCGTAGAAGGCGGCCGCCACGCGCGTGCAGCTCGGCGTGATGCCGCCGACGACCTTGGGGATGTCCTCGATCTTGTAGTCGCCGTAGGCCGGGCCGGGATCCACGCGCTCGGGGCTGAAGGCCAGCCAGAAGTCGCGGCCCGCCACCAGGCCGTCCTCCTCCAGGCGGGGGCAGACGAGCTCGCGCGTCGTGCCTGGATAGGAGGTGCTCTCCAGCACCACGAGCTTGCCCGGCGCCAGGTGCCTGGCAATGGCGTCCACGCTCTGCACGATGAAGGACAGGTCGGGGTCGCCCGTCTTGCGCAGGGGGGTGGGCACGCAGATGATGACGACGTCGCACTCGCGCAGGGTGCCGTAGTCCGCCGTGGCGCTGAACTTGCCGGCCCGGACGGCTTCCCCGAGCTGCGCGTCGGGCACGTCGTCAATGTAGGACTTGCCCCGGCCGATGGCGTCCACGCGGCGGGCGTCCACGTCAATGCCGACCACGCGCTTCAGCTTGCGGCTGCACACCAGCGCCAGGGGCAGCCCCACGTAGCCGAGCCCCACGATGGCCAGCGTCGCGTCGCCGGACCGGACCTTCTCGACGAACCTGCTCGCCTCTTCGGTCATCTCCGCCATGGGCGGCTCCTTCGGGTGGGGAGTTCAGCCGGCGCCCTCGTCGTGAGGAGGCACGAACAGGCGCCTGGTCTGATCCATGATGTAGACGTTGTCCGTCCAGAGCTCCCCCTCCGGCGCTTGTTGAATGGCGTCAAAGCACTTGTAGAGCGTGGAACTGAGCAGGTCGCAGAAGTGCACCAGCACGGCTTCGGGCGTGCGCGGCAGCACGGGCGAGCCCCACTCGAGCTTGCCGTGATGGCTCAGGATGATGTGCAGCAGCAGGGCCTTCTGCCGGGCGGCCTGCTCGGCCAGCTCTTCCGGCACGCCGGGCCGCACGGCCGTGTCCCACAGGTTGCTCACCATCGAGCCGCTGATGAAGATGTGCTCGAGCAGTTCGCCCACGTCGGTCCGTTCGCTGACGCCGCCGACCAGGCGGTAGCTCTTGACCTTGCCCACGTCGTGCAAGGCCACTGCGCAGAGCAGCAGCTCGCGGTCGAACGGCCCTCCGTGAGCGCGGCTCAGCGCGTCGGCCAGCTGCCAGACCTGCAGCGTGTGCTCGATGAGGCCGCCGCGATAGTTGTGGTGATGGTGGCTGGCGGCGGGGCTTTCCTTGAACTGGGCCGCGAACGCCTCGTTGTCGTGGAACTCGGCCATGAGGCGCTTCAGGTTGGCGTTGGTGAACTCGTTGCGCTGCCAGTCGAAGAGCGTCTCGAAGGCCGGGTCCACGTCAACGTCGGTGGTGCGGACGAAGGCCGCCAGGTCGTAGTCGTCGGGCCCGAGCACCTTATAGCGCTGGATGTTGAGCTGTTTCTGGCCGCGGTACTCGTCCACGCGCGCCAGCACTTCCAGCCCCTTGCCGGCCTCGATGGCGGCGGCGATGTTGTCGGCCCAGACCTTGCCCTCGATCTGGCGGCCGCCCTCGGCGTTCAGGGTCAGGCTGTAGTAGCTCTGGCCCCGGCGGTCAACCAGCAGGCGGGCCTCGGCCACGAGCAGCACTTCGTCAGTGATCAGCTGCCCGGTCTCGAGAGTCTCGATGTCCATCGGCTGCCTGCTGCAAGGGGGGCCGCACGCCCGACGCCGGGGCGAACGGCCACCGTATCGTGTGGCCCGCGCATTGTCAAGTGCTGGCGGGGCTTTGCGCACGGAGGGCCCGGCTGGCCGGCGCCGGTCCGCGTGTCGTATGGCCTTTCAGAGCAAGGGCTTGTGCGAGCGGCGGCGGCGTCCTGCGCGATTCCGCTTGCCCCGGCCGCCGCGCGGGCGCTACCATCGCGTCGGAGGTGCTCCGTGAGCGAGCTGATAGACGACTTCCTGCACCGGCTCGCCGTCGAGAAGGGCTACTCGCCGAACACGCTTCGCGCCTACGCCCGGGACCTGGCCACGTTCGCCGAGTTCCTCGAGGGGCGCGGGCGCGGCCCGGCCGAGGCGGGCGGGCACGACGTGCGGGCCTTCATGGCCACCCAGCAGATAAGGGGGCTGGCCCGCTCGACGCTGGCGCGGCGGACGGCGGCCATCCGGTCCTTCTACAAGTTCCTGCTGCGTGAGGGCGCCATCAAGACGAACCCGATGGCCGCCCTCCGTTCGCCCCGCCGCGAACAGAAGCTGCCTGCGTTCCTGACCGTGTCCGAGGCCGAGCAGCTCGTCGAGGCTCCCGACGCCAGCACGTGGATCGGGCTGCGCGACGCGGCCATCCTCGAGACGCTCTACGGGGCAGGATTGCGCGTGGGTGAGCTGGTAGCCCTGAACCAGGAGGACGTGGACCTGGCCGGTGGCATGTTGCGCGTGCGCGGCAAGGGCAAGAAGGAGCGCATCGTGCCGGCCGGCCGCTGTGCGCTGGCCGCCATTCGCCGCTACCTGGCCGCGCGGGGCGACGGCGCCCCCGTTCGGCGCGACGCGCACGCCGTCTTCGTCAACAGCCGGGACGGCCGCCGGCTCACCACCAGGAGCGTGCGCCGCATGGTCACGAAGCACGCCCTCGCCACCGGCCTCGACCCGGCCATCAGCCCCCATTCGCTGCGACACAGCTTCGCCACGCACATGCTCGCCGCCGGGGCCGACCTGCGCGCCGTGCAGGAGCTGCTCGGCCACGAAAACCTGAGCACCACACAGGTCTACACGCACCTCTCGCACGAGCACCTGAAGCAGACCTACGACCGCGCCCATCCCCGGGCGTGAAGGCGACGGAGCCATACCATGGCCCATGGCGACGAAGAGCGGCCGGGCCGCGTGCTGATCTTCACCGGCCCCGGCAAGGGCAAGACGACGGCCGCCCTCGGCACCGCGCTGCGCGCCGCCGGCCAGGGCCTGAAGGTGCTGGTGGTGCAGTTCGTCAAGCGCGAGGAGTGCGGCGAGCACGTGGCCGCCGAACGGCTGGCCGGGATGATGGAACTGCGCCGCGCAGGGGCCGGGTTCCTGAGCGAGCAGGACGCCGCCGAAATGGAGGCGGCCCGGCAGGCGGCCCGGGCTGCGCTGAGCGACGCCGCCGAGGCCCTGGCGGGCGGCGACTGCGGGCTGGTGGTGCTGGACGAGGTGCTCTACGCGGTCGGGCGCGGCCTGCTCACGGCCGACGAGGTCCGCCAGGCCGTGCTCGGGCGGCGGCCCGGCGTGCACGTCATCCTCACCGGGCGCGGGCCGCACGAGGCGTTGGCCGACCTGGCCGACACGATTACGCGGATGGAGTGCATCAAGCACCCGTTCGAGTCCGGCGGGGCGGCCACGCCGGGCATCGAGTTCTGAAGGGGGCCGCCAGCCCTGATCGAATGGCTGCCCCCGAAGATCACCAAGAACGGCAGAAAGCGGATTCGGAGAGGCCCCTTTCCGTCTTGCCTCGTGTCGCTGCGTGGACTTGGTGGGTACGACGGCCTACTCGGGGGGCTGCTGGGGGTAGACGATGACGCGGTCGTGGACGATGACGGCTATGTCGGTCAGGCCGTCGCCGGTCAGCTCGGCGGTGACCATCTCGCGGGGCTCGGCGGCCCGGGCCTCGCGCCGGTCGAAGACGCGCCCCTCGAAGACCTTGAACCGCATGCCGCGCTCCCACTCGCCGTCCGGGCGCCGGTAGAGCACCTCGAGCTGGTTCTGCTGGACCTCCCTGAGCAGCAGGTCGTTCTTGCCGTCCGCGTTGAGGTCCGCGATGAGCACCTGCGCGTAGGCCGTCTCCTCCTGGTCGGTCTCGTAGGTGGCGACCTCGTCCAGCTCCGGGCCGCCCTCGCTGAGGAAGAGGACGCCGAGCTTCTCCTGGCCGATGATGAGGACCTCCGGCCCGTCGTCACCGTCCACGTCGGCCGCCACGATGCCGAGGAACTCGAACGGGCCGATCTCGATGTTCCGCGTCACGCGGTAGACGCCTCGCTCGTCGCGCTCGATCACGCACAGCCAGTCGCTGGTGTAATCGGCGGCGAGGATCTCGGGTTCGGCGTCGTCGTCGAGCTCGGCCGTGCTGAGGGCCACGAAGGAGCTGCGAGCGTTGGCGCTGCTGAACTGGTCTTCAATGGCCAGCGCCCGGCAGGGCGGCCACGGCGGCGCGCTTGAGGTCCCGGAGCATGTGCTTGCGGAAGCCGGGGCGCTGCGAGACGTCCGTGAACGTGCCGTCCTCGCCCCTCATGAGCAGGACGGGCGGTTCATACTCGGGGAAGGCGATCAGGTCGTCGGCGCCGTCCCCGTCCGCGTCAACGGCCGTCAGGTGGGCGGGCGGCTCCCGGAAGGTGTCCAGTTCCTGGCGGGCGGCGACGCGGTAGCCGGGCTCGGCCCGTTCGAGGACGACCAGTTCGACCGGGCCGTCGCCGCCCTCCGCGTTGTCGGCCGCGCGCACGGCGCACAGCAGCGCCGGTCCCGACGGGGTGCGGGCGGCGGCGATGGCGTGCGGCGTGCCGCCAACGTCGAGGGGCCTGGGATATTCGAGCCGGCCCGTCTCCGCGTCGTAGCGGCTCACGCCGACGATGCCCTCCTTGCTGCTGCACACGATCAGGTCTGCGGCGCCGCCCTCGCCGGGCAGGGCGACCAGGGCGCTTGCCTCCTTCAGGGACGGGAAGCTCTCGCAGGGGGTGAGCCCCTGGCCCGGCTGGCTGCGGATGAGGCTCAGGCGCGCGCCGTTCGGGTCGGTCACCACGACGTCGGGCAGGCCGTTGCCGTCCACGTCGGCCACGGCGAAGGCGCGCATCTTGGCCTTCTGGTCCCTGGTGAAGGGCACCATCTCGAGCGCGCCGGTGTCGGTGCCGGCCAGGGGCCGTTCCTTCTGAGGGGTCCAGCGCAGCAGCTTGACGCGGTTGGTGGTGGACTCGATCAGGGCGATCTCGTTCCGCCCGTCGGAGGTGGCGTCGCCGACGGTCACGTCGCCGGGGGGCGGCATGCGGAAGCGATACTCCGGGCCCGGGCTGCCGTCCGCCTGGCTGAGGCGGACGCGGAGGGGATAGCGCGTGCTGGGCGCGCAGTAGATGATGTCGGAGCGGCCGTCGTTGTCCACGTCGGCCAGCACCAGGCCGGCCGACTTGGGCTTGGCGACCGGATAGCGGCGGGGGGCCGAGAGGCGGCCTTCGGCGTCCTGGAAGAAGACCAGCAGCGCGTCCTCGGCCAGCAGGACCACGTCGGGCTTGCCGCTGCCGTCGAGGTCGGCGGCCTCGAAACCGCCCATGAAACTCGAGTCCAGCTCCAGCAGGAAGCGCTGCGCCGTCCTACGGCCGCCCTCGGGCTCCCTGCACTCCACGATCAGCTCGCGGGCCATGGTCACGTAGACGATGGCCGACGCGTCGCCGCCGAAGTCGCCCACCACGTGGCCGAGGAGCGTCTCGCTGACCCGCACCTCCCGCTTGCCGATCAGCCGGTCGGGCTCCAGTTCGTTGGCAAACGCCGGGTCCCAGTCCTCGTCCTCATCCCGCTCTCCTTGCAGCAGCAGGTGGAACTTGCTGGCCCGCTGGTCCACCAGCAGGAGGTCGGCGTCGCCGTCGCCGTCCATGTCGTGAGGTATGAGGCCGGCAATGCCGTGGTCAAAAGGGAACAGGTGCGGCCCCAGGAAGTAGAAGCGCTCGGGCGCGGGCCCCTCCTCTGTCGCCGCCGGGCACGGCGCCGCGGCGAAGACCAGCAGCACGAGGAAGGCGGCAGCAGCGGATGGGCATCGCATAGATCCGTTCCCGTCGGGCATGGCCGCGCATTCTATCACCGCCGGCGGGCGAATGCCAGCCGCCGGGACCGCGCCGCGGCGAGATGTTGGCCTGCCGCCGGGGTTGCGGTATAATGCGGCCACGTCCGGCCGCCGTGCCGATGAGCGCCCCAATGGCGGGGACGCGCACTGCGCTGAAGGGCCCGTGTGAGGTCGTGCGGCGATGGTCAAGGTGCTGTGGGACAGCAGGGAGGAGGGCGGATACGGCGAGTTCAGGACGCAGGACTACGATGCCACGCTGCAGCGCCTTTCCGCCCTGACGGGGGCCGGGCTGTCTTTCGAGCACGAAGATAGCCTGCGGGGCACGCAGCAGCCCTATGCGCCGGTGCGCATCGGCAACAGCCGGAGCGGATGGGCCGTGGTTGCCGGGGATGCCGGCGAAGCGGGCGTGCGTGCCGCCGCGGCCGCTTCCGAAGTGGTCAGCAGGCTCTTCACCGCCGAGAGGGACATCGCCAGCCTGGCCATGGAAGTGGCCGACCGTTACGAGGAGCTGAACTTCCTCTACGAGATGAGCGCGCGCGTGGGCGCGCTGCTGGACGAGGACGAGATATGCGACTTCGTGGTCAAGGAGGCCGCCTGGCTGATGAGCTGCGAGCGGGCCTCCATCATGGTGGCCGACGAGCGGAGCGGCGCCTTGAAGATCCGCGCCTCGGTGGGCCTGCCCGAGAGCGTGGCGGAGGAGGTGAGCGTCCGGCCCGGCCAGGGCATCAGCGGCAAGGTCTTCGAGAGCGGCCACGGCATCATCGTCAACGAGGGCGACCCCATGCCGGCCGAATCGCTCGGGGTGCGCGAGCTGAAGGAGGCGAACTGCTTCCTGAGCGTGCCCCTAAAGATCACCCCCGAGAAGCACGGCACCGAGGAGATACTGGGCGTCTTCAACCTGACGCGCAAACGCCAGAGCAGCATGTTCACCGCCAGCGACCTGAAGCTGGTGAGCGCGGTGGCCGCCACCGCCGCCACGCAGATACACAACTGCCGCCTCATCAACGCCGAACGCCGCCGCCGTGAGCTGGAGCACGAGCTTGAGCTGGCCGCCAAGATCCAGCTCAGCTTGCTGCCCGAGGAGCCGCTCAAAGCCGGCGCGATCGAAGCGGGCGGCCACTGCAAGC